>MDTD01200301.1_pt1 | contig 20107 bp, 18 predicted proteins | sample 811221 | NCBI WGS metagenome assembly MDTD01 (sample SAMN05326646, study PRJNA326480) | marine metagenome | isolation source: seawater | place: Pacific Ocean: South West | collected 2011
AAGGAAGCGGCTTGCCTGGAGCCGCACATCATAATGCTTGACAACATGTCGCCGGAGATGGTGAAAGAAGCGATAGGCATAGTGAATGGAAAATCCCAGATTGAGATATCCGGGGGAATCAATCTCGATACCATCGGCACCTATCTACTAGATGGCGTCGACGCAATATCAGTAGGTGCTCTCACCCATTCCGCGCCGTCTTTGGACATCAGTCTGGACATTTACGAGCTGCTCCAGCCTCACTAATGCCCGCTTTTCAACGGGTTGGCAAGGGACTAAATCTTCTTAACAAAACTTTGATTTCAGTCAAGCAAAAAGGTCTAAAGCCGCATATAGGCAGGGTCGACGTACACAACCCCTGGTATATATCCTGTGCCGCCCAAGAGTTCCCATTTGGTAGTTAAGGGTATACACTTATTCCATCTTCAGATTGTCTTTATCTTTGTCCCAGAGGCATGACGGGGTTGGAATCTCTTTTAGTTCGGTAGGGTTTTTAAAATGAACGATCAAATCAAAGTTTTTATTGTTGATAATTCGGAGCCGACCCTGCTCATGCTAAATCTCTGGCTGGACAATATTGAAGGTATAGAATTAGTAGGCACGGCACTGACATCTGAGTCTTTTAAAGATCGAGTCATAGACAGCGATGCCGACGTGGTGATCTGCAACTGGCATGTAACCGGCAAATCCTACACCCAGATAACACAGATCAAATCCAGTGAGAGACCACCTGCTCTCATCTCCATCCGAGACGGCAACTATCTTCCCCTGGAAGGTGTTCTAAACCAGAGTCCGGAGACCCTGATACCAACCACGGCCACATGCTCAAGTTTGCTCGAGTCTATTAAAAGAAGCGCCAGCAAGCGCAGCCCTGTTGCCAACGTAGAAGAGATTGCTAAAGTAGAAGAGATAGGATTCAGCAAAGCTTGCTGACCCATCGCAATCCAACCAGCTAACGGATGTCTTCTCTAAGTGGTATTACCCGGTTACGAAATCCTCGCTTTCCTGGCAGCCTTACTGTGCTTTCAGCTCTTGTCCCGACATTTTATTTTCCGAAAACTTGAGAGTGCTAGCGGAGCCGACCATAGGCCTGCCAGAGTAACGGAGAATTTGAGACCGGCCGAGATTGCTTTTTTAGTACGGAAAGGTGATACCACCCATGCGCTGATTGTTCTGGCTGCGGACCTCATGCAACGCTCCCTTAAAAAATCAGACGATCTGAGCTTTCTCGACAATTTGACGGAATACGAAAAGAACATGTGGACGATCTCCAAGAAAGCCGTCACGAATTGGGCCCAGAAGAAAAGCAAGAAAGTTTTGATCGGAGAATCCTCCAATCCGGTAGCGATAGCAAAGAGACTATCTTTCGTCTACAAATTTGTGACCGGCTCCCTTAGAAAAGTAGTCGGCGACGCGATCTCCGATCCCAAAAAATTACGCAAGTATTTCTCTCCCCAGGGTCTATGGAGAGTAATCGCCGACTTTTCGGCTGCCGGTTATAAACAAGCGTTCGAGGAAGAGTTGCGAGATGACCTCCTGAAAAGAGGCCTACTCACCGAAGCTGGTGCCAGGAGCCAAGCAGCATCATTGCTTCTCGCAACCGGCATCCTCGGTCTCATTGGAACCGCCGTGGTAGCCACCATAAGCTTTGAGTTTTTGCATGTGGCACTCCTTGTCTGGCTCGGCTCCCTTCTCTCAGCCTTTGTTCTGAGAACGGTTTTAATAGTCCGACAACTGCTGCCCTTCTACGAAGAGTTGTATGTGGTTGCTGATCAAATTGACAGAAACTCTAAGAGACTGAGATTGATTAAAATAATCCTCAAATCCATCGACAGCATAAACTGGATCATAGCCCTTCTGGCAACGGTTATTGTCAGCTGCGTCTTCCTGGCTATGATAAAGCTCTTTTATCTGGAAGCGGGATGGTCTCTGGTCTTAGTTTATATGGCCCTGGCTGCCACCAACTTTGCCACTGCCGATCTCCTCTTTGGCGCCATAGACTTGAATCTGAACGACTATCCTACTAAAGCAGCCAGGGCTGAACTCAAAACCCTGAAAGAAGACCTGAAAGAACTAACTCCGCTGGACTCATTCAAAGAGTACCTGGATTCCCAGGAGTACAATCCCCGCTTTTCAAAACTGATTGCTGTCTACGGTATTGAAACCCTTTTCATTCTGGTTTGATTTAGCTTAAGGCAAGTAAAAACCGAAGGGGCAATCTCAGTTAGCACAATAAAAACACCTATAATATAGTCTCCTTGTTATGGGGATCGCCTGATCATGCTTTTCGGAAGGAGCAAAAAACTGAAAAAAGAGTTTGCCGGAGTTATAACAGGAGCCTCTTCCGGTATCGGAAAAGCGCTCGCCATCTATCTTGCCCGCAAATACAGGGCGAGATTGGTTATCAATGGAAGAAATCAGGAACAGCTCGAATCCACTAAAGAAGCTGTAGAAAAGGCTGGCGGCATTTGCACAATCGTCGCCGGAGACATCGGCGAAGAAGGCATGGCCGCATCTCTGGTCAGAACTTGCAGAGAACAATTCGGAAGCATCGACCTGCTTGTAAACAATGCGGGCATGGCCTATCCCGGCAAAGTAACCTCTTTGAACCCGGAAGACTGGCGCCGGGTATTCGACGTCAACTATTTCGCCTGCGTGGAAGCAATATACGAAGCCATGCCTCACTTCATGGAAAACGGTGGTGGCAAAGTCGTGAACGTATCTTCGGTGGCAGGCAAGATACCGTTTTCCGGTTCGGTCCTCTACTCCTCCTCCAAACATGCCATGAACTCCATGTCGGTTGCCATGGGAGCAGAGCTGAGCGGCAAAAACATTGATTTTCTGACAGTTTGCCCTGGTTGGGTGCGAACTGAATTTTTCGAAAAGAATCAAGTGGCCGACGCCAAAAACCCTACATTGATAGCCAGTAAAAACAGCCCTTCAGGCTGGCTTATGCGTTCTGTGCTCTCTACTTCAGCAGAAGCTGTGGCTAAAGAGATAGACCGATATTTAAGAAAAGGCGGCAGCCATGAAATAATAATGACAGCACCGGGCAAAATTTTTGAGAGATTGCAGGGTCTTTTCCCCGGGGTAGTCTGGTCCATCAATAAAATGCTTCCCACCGATTATGTGGACTCTTCCACCTCCAAGAAAGAAGAAGCAGAATCACTTAAGAAGGATAAGATTAAGTCGTGACTCAAGAAAACGAGACAACAGCCACAGAAAACGAGAAGAACTCATCTGGCTACGATCAGGACCAGTTTCTTGAGCAGGCCGCCAGTTATCGCTTTGCTCTGAAAAAAGAAAAAGAGCTGAAAGCCAAACGTTTCGCCACCATGTCAAGCCTTGGCGCCGCCGCCGTCAATTTCGTACAGCTTCTAGATCCAAGCAATAGCAATAGCGGAGGCGAAGGCGAGAAGTCAATTCTGACAGCCAATCTTGCTAACGATGTCATATACATTAGATCCGATCGCCGCAGACTGACAGTTACAGTCTTGAGCGGAGTCGGCTCGGACAGAGACCTGCCAAATCCCAGGCAAGAAAACTGTGGACAGATTTTTGTTTATGCCTATATAGCCGACCAGGACACAGCCACCCTGGTCTCCCGGTTAAGAATCTATATCAACGGCGACATTACCGACGGCGGTAACCATAGCTGGAACGTGGAAGCCGGCGCGGAAGGATGCTACGCCTACCTTTCCGACCTCATCAACCGCTGTATATTCAATCCGGACTTAAACTGGGTAAATAACGAAAACCTTCCACCGTTCTTACAACAGGTTCCGATTGTAAACGGAGAGGTACATTTGGAACATTTACACCGTACTTCGGGCCAATACACGGTAAAACCGGGCAAGTAATATAAAGCGGTTTAGGTAATTATTTCTAGTTTGAATTATTAGCTTGTGGCACAGCTCGAATTAGCAATTCCCTATAAAAGCAAAGTCTGCAGTGTTGGAATGTTCTGCACTGTGGCTCTCATGCCTGTCTGGGCAGCGCTTATTCCTTTCGCCCTGGGATACTTCACAAGCTCAATTCTGAGAGAGTCCAGTAAGTTCAGCGGACTGGAAGCTCTCTTTTTCTACACACTATTTCTGGCTATTCCGGCAATCGGTATTATCCTCTCGGCGGTATTCGAAGATAACCTGATAGTGGTTTCGAAAGAAGGACTCTCATTTCCACTGAGGATGCTGGTCAACCTCGGCTTCAGACGGGAGCGGCTCTGGTCCGAGATTAACTACGCAGCCCTCTCGAATCCCCTATCCGAGAACGACAGCGACAGACTCTTAACCCTCGGTTTCAGCTCCGGCGGCGACGTAAGAATGAAGCTAAGCAAAATGAAAAGGACCGATATTGAACAGCTGCTGCTCGCCCTTGAAGTATGGGGTAAGAACCTCAAACGCCCCCCGGAACTAATTGAGTTTCAAAATGACCTGCAAAACACGAACCTGGGCATCGAGAAACTCTCTTACACCCAAATGTGGGAAGAGGAGCTGGGAAGAAGATTCAGCAATACCAGCTTCATTCCGCTAAAACCAAATCAAAAGCTGATGAATGACAAACTGGTCATCATCAGACAGCTAGCCTTCGGCGGTCTCTCCGCCATCTATTTAGCCCAGCTAAACGGCTCCACCCTGGTGGTCTTGAAAGAGCTGGTCATTCCGCCTAATTCTGGAGAGGCGGCACGCGCGAAAGCGGAAGAGATGTTCAGGCGAGAAGCCAAGCTTCTGGTCAAACTAAAACATCCGAACATAGCAAGGGTGATGGATCATTTTCAGGAAAACGAGAGGAATTATCTTCTTCTCGAATATGTGCGCGGTCAGGATCTCAGACAGCTGGTCAACCAACAGGGTCGTCAGAAAGAAGAGGATATAGCTAGATGGGCACTACAGATTGTGGACATCCTCAAATACTTGCACAGTAATGATCCCCCTGTTATACACCGGGATCTAACTCCGGACAATCTGGTGCTAAATCACAAAAACGACATAGTCCTGATAGATTTCGGCGCTGCCAATGAGTTTGTCGGTACTGCCACCGGAACCTTTGTGGGCAAACAGTCTTATATCGCCCCAGAACAGCTGCGAGGAAAAGCGACTCCCAAAAGCGATATCTACGCCCTGGGAGGTACTCTCTATTTTCTAGTAACCGGCAGAGACCCGGAAGCGCTAATGGCCTCCGATCCCAGAGAAGCAAGAGGGGAAGACGCTGAGACTGATATCACTTCGGAAGAAAAGGATGCAAACGAATCAGTAACCGTATCCGACACCGTGGCTGAATTGATTTTCAGTTGCACCCAGATGGAAGAATCCGATCGTCCCGGGAAGCTGGAAGATATCGAGAATACATTGAAAGCACTGATTCCTAAAAAGGAAGAGAAGGAGCGCGAAAGCGGATAAAGACAATGGCCCGTTCCTACCAGATTCAGACCTATCCTGTCAGCGCGGAGTTTGGTGTCAACTCCGAAGAAGAGTATCTGATTGAATATAATCCTTACCACACCACCGAAAAGTGGCTATCCAATAGATTCTCGGATCTAAACACCTGGAAGGCTTGGTTCGGACTCTTTGTTGTTATTATCTTTTTCGTCATGGGCGGGCCGGGCAAAGTTCAGGATTTTTTCGGTAAGCGAGGAACTCCCGCGGGCGGAACAATCGGAAGTCCGGATCCTATTTCAGGCACTGCCGGAGGTGTCGGAGGAGGAGGCATAGACCCTGGCTCTATAACGGCAAATTTACCGAATGTGCCCCTGGGAGCAGAAGTACCGATAACCAGTATCGCGGTCCTCGTCTTTATAGCCAGCCTTATCTCTCTTCTGGTTTTGTATATAGTCTACCGAGTCACGTCAGAACCTACCCATATAGCCCTTTCCGAAAATGGTATCGCCTGGGAATGGCGGCGCGCCCTACTAAACAGGGGAAAAAGAATCGCCTGGGAAGACGTCAAATCAATTCAGCTTCTATCGCCGGAAGGAAATACTTCCGCCCTCAACTGCATCATCAATATAAAAGCAGATGAGAAAGAGCCGGCCATGCAGATCAAGCTGGGAGGACTGGCCACCCATGATGATAGACAGGCGCTATTGGACGCTATGGAGAAGTGGGCCCCCCACGCGGCCCAGGACGCGCGCATCCCTGATCTCCTTGCGGCTCCTCAAGATCAAAGCTACACCGAACTCTGGTTGGAAGCGCTTTCGGCGCCACCGGACAGAGAGAGACTGGAGCCGCTTTCGGACGGCACCAAGCTACAGGGTGGTAAGTATACAGTTGTAGGTCATCTGGGAACAGGCGGTCAGGGTACGGCCTATGATACCGTTGATAAAGAAGGAAACGAAGTCGTTCTCAAAGAGTTCATACTTCCCGTATATGTGGATGTGAATGTAAGAAAGCAAGCCCTTGAGAGAATGAACAACGAAGTAAAACTTCTACAAAATCTGGATCATCCACAAATAGTGGAGCTGATAGATTTCTTCTTTGAGGATCACCGAAACTATCTTGTGCTGGAGAAAATCTCCGGGGCTTCCCTCAGGACCAAGATCGAAAAAGGTCAAAAATTCAGTAATGATGAAGTTGTGAAACTTTCAATTCAGATGGGAGAGATACTCTCTTATCTGCATGGACTCTCACCACCCATAGTGCACCGAGATTTTACTCCGGACAATTTGATTCTCCAGGAGAATGGCGTGCTAAAGCTGCTTGATTTCAACGTTGCCCAACAGAAGACCGCCACGGTAACCTGCACCGTCGTAGGCAAACAGTCATATCTACCTCCGGAGCAGTTCCGCGGAAAACCCTGCCCCCAGAGCGATATCTATGCCATGGGAGCGACAATTTATTTCCTACTGACCGGCGAAGATCCCGATGCCATAACAAGTTCGCATCCCTCAGAGAAAGCCGATGTGGAGAACAGGTTGGACGAACTGGTGGCAAAAGCCACCGCTCTGGAACTGGATAAGCGTTTCCAGTCAGCCGAAGAAGTTTTAGAAGATTTAAAAACCCTGGTCTAATTGTGTAATATAAGGAGAATCGGTTTGAGATCCAAGTGTCTGGCGGCAACTGCTTTGCTCATAGCTTCCCTTTCCGCAAGTCCAGGTATCCTGGCCGCGGATGGAGGAAGATACCAGAACTGGTATCCATCATCCATAGCCATGCCTGGTGGATTAAGGTATCCCTGTGCTCTATCACCACTTCCTCCGACTCTAAAAGGAATTCCGAAAGAAGATAAGCGCTACATCAATCATGTATATGCCATGATTCTGAAGTGTGTCCAGGCGAAAACAGCTATGGTAGCGAAGTTAAACGACCCACAAAGAGTCACGGCGGCCTATTCGAAGTACTACTACGCCACCCGAGCAGCAGCGGACAAAATCCGAAAAGAACCTACCCCTAGAGGGCTTGAAGGATTCAGAAACAAAGTGTTGAAGGCGATAGGTCTGCAGATGGCATTCTTCGACAAAGCATCCAAACAATCTAAAGCGCAAGTGCCTTTTCAGAAAATCATGACCATCCCGGAAGGGAAACAAGCTTCCAATATGCTTATCTCCGCCTGGGGGGAGATGACTTCACGTTATCCCGGCTGGAGCCAAGCCACCAAAGATAGTATCTATCACCACCTTTGTGCCCTGGATCTCTTTTAGTCTCAGGAATCGACCTTCTCTCTAATCAAAGCAATTTTGCGTTCAAGGAGATCCGCGTCTTCGCCTCTATCCGTTGAACGAAGCAGTTCTACCAGGCTCTCCATGGTGCTGGTGACATTCTCATGGGCCGGTCCCAGAGAATCTTCAAAAATCTCTATGGATCTTCTGTATAGAGACTCCGCCCTGGCCAGGTGGTTGCTGTGGTGGTAGATCCAGGCAAGATTCTTCAACGATTCAGCCACTTTGGGATTCCCCGGACTCAAAGCGGCCTCCCTGATGGACAAAGCCCTGCGATGAAAAGATTCGGCAGTTTCATATTCATCCCGGTGCGAAAACAAAGAAGCCAGCTCGGTTAATACCTGAGCCACTTCCGGATGCTCCTGGCCAAAGAACTTCTCATAAATCTTCAAAACTTGCCTCAAGGCCAACTCAGCTTCAGAAGTCCTGCCGTTGTCCCGGTAGAGATGAGCCAGATTGGCTAAAATCTCCGCCACCTCCACATGGTCATCCCCGAGAAACTTCTGCCGGATATCCAGAGCCCTTTTGTAAAGAGGCTCTGCTTTCTCCAGCCTCTGCATAGCCCGATACAACTCGGCAAGATTGTTGATGGCCGAAGCCAGGCTCGGATGTTCCACTCCCAGACTCTTCTCCTGGATGCTCAGGGCATGGCGAAAAAGCGGCTCCGCTTCAATCAATTTTGTCTGGGCAAGATAGACCATGGCCAGATTGTTCATGCTGGAGCCGATATCGGGATGGTCCACCGCCAGAACCCTATCTCTTATCTTAAGAGCCCGATCCAGAAATATCTCTGCCTCATCAAATCGACTCTCATGATAGAGCAACAAACCTATGGAAGTCAGATAATCGGCAAGCTCCGGATTCTCAGCCCCGAGAGCTTCTTCCATCTGCGGAAGAAGCGACATAAGCGCTTGAATATTGTCATTCATATCGGCTTCAGGCATGTTCTAATTCGAGCTTATCATATATTGAATTTGCCGTAGTCTGCCCCAAATCTAACGGTTTCGGGCTCTAAGAACTTCGTACTTTTTAATCCGCTCAAGATTCACCGCCCTCTTTAGGCTCCTTCTTTTGCTTAACCGGAAAAGTGGTGAGGAAAGCAAGAATATAGAGAACACCGGCAAAGTAGAAAAGGGACTTATAGCCGAAGTAGATAGCGTTATACTCCAGAAATCCGCCGAACATAGCGCCAAGGAGATTGGAAGCCAGGGCTATGGAGACCGAGCGTGCCCTGAGCACTTCATTGGAGAAGGCCAGCCCTGAAAAGAAGAGGGGTAGTGTCATGGCAAGAGTCATGATCGCTCTCTCGTTCATGGCAGACAAACCGGAGAGATCCTGCTCACAGGCGTATACTCCAGCTGCCAGAGAGGCGAGAACCAGCAAGTAGATTACAGCTGTGGGAATCTTCACTTTGTACAAGACAAGCAAATTGGCGAGGAACGCAAGGATAAGGATCGACGCGATTACAACGCTGGTGACTATCCATGTGCTTCCATAAACCAGAGCCAATTGAGAGATGCTCTTGGTCTCAACCAACATGAATCCAGCTCCTAGAAAGAAGCAGGCACCGGAATATTGTTTCGGTTTCACCGAGGAAAAATGGCTGAGGAGCACATAGGAGATAGCGAACAAGACCAGAATAACCGCCATGTAAGAGACTGGATATTGCTTCTCGAATATAAATAGAAAAGGCCAGTCATCGGTGGAGACTACTTGCTCTCCTTTCATATTGGAGTACTCTTCGGTGAGATCCTGGAAAGACGGCTGTTCTTCCGGTTTTTCAAGTCCATTTCCTATAAGGAACGTAAAGCCGGCATCCCAATTTGTCCTGTAAACATAAGGCTTCAATCCATCAAAAGTCTCAGTCAACATCCTGAAGATTTTTGGTCCCATGGACGGGTAGATGCAGGCGGCCATGGATATGACACCATCAGGCTTTAATTTACTGCGTGCCTCCTCGAACCCTTCTTTTGTCCAGACATAGCTATCCATACGCATTCCGGCAGAATTGCCCGACATCAAGGTGGCGGAGTCGAGCAATCCATAAACGATCAGATCGTATTTCCTATCGGTTCTTTTGATGAAAGAGCGAGCATCATCGTTGTGCACAAAGACCCTGGCGTCACCGTAGGGTGACTCCGGATGCATATGCTTGCCGACCTCGATGATAACCGGATCGATCTCCACAGCGTCCACATGCTGAGCACCATGCCTGAGGGCGGAGGCGACATCATTGCCGGTGCCGGAGCCCACGATCAATACATTCTCAGGATGGGGTTTAAATAGATAAGCCAGTCCATAATATTCGGCCAGCGGTTTTGAATCCGGGTGCTTCTCCACTGTCTCGGGACGTAGATCCAACATAGTCTGGAACCAGGTATTATTCGAAAACAGACGCGGATTTTCCGGCTCCATCACCACGCTGATGATCTGATAGGGAGAATGATAGTTAACTCTAAAGGGCTTACTGGGGACAGAAAGGGCTATCAAGACAAGAAGACTGGGCACCAGAGCAAGCAAGATGCTGCGAGATCCCCTTAGGAAAGGAATAACCGCCAAAACCACCAGCGCGAACCACACCGAAGGTGGTGTCCAGAGGAAGGAAAGTCCGATTATAAGAGCTATACCAGCCAGACTACCGGCCAGGTTCCAGGAATAAGCTTCCAGCTTAGGCATCTTCTCCATCAGTCGCGATGCCAGCTGACCCAACGGAATAAAGCAGAGTGAATTAAATACGAAAATAAAGGTGAGCAGACCGAAAGACATCATCTTGTCGGTTATCTGATTGGCGTTGTAGAGCCCCATGGTGGCTTGCTCTGAAGTGGGATTGAGGAGCAAAAAATTGAGGTCGAACAGCCTGAGGAGTAAGTCGGACAATAGAATCTGGATAGCGAAAAGAGGAACCGCCAATGGTGTGCTCAATGTACGTCCCTGCTTCAGGGAATAGCCGATGCCTAGACCGAGAAAACATGACAACAATGAGATGTTTTTGAAGTGGGCGAAGAGTTGGAAGAAATCAGCCTGCATGCGAATGATGACAAGCTCGGCGAACATCCCCAAACCGGCAGCCATGGCGATGTAGACTCCGAGTTTAGTGCCATTCTTTTGCAGTTCGTCGATGAATCGGCTATGGTCCTTGCATATCTGCTTCAGAGGTGGAAACCACCCATCGAAGCGCTCCCAGATTTGATAAACGGCAACTGCCATAAAAAGAGTTAGAAAGACCAGTATAGTTATCGGTCCCTGGTCATCTTTACTATCTTTCAGCCGGGAGCCGAGTCCGAACAGAAACGACCCCATACTAATGGATAGAATGATTATTGCTGGCTTTATAAGAGTCTTTTGCACAATCGAACGGAATTACCGAAAATTGAACGCTCAAGCCTATTTACCCGATTTTAGATAGGGTAAATCCGGCACTTCCCGGAGTTGAAAACTGTGGCTGAATACCTAGTTACTCGACGGAGCGGCAGAGGAGGAAGATGAAGAGGAGCTTGCGGCACCGCCAGGCTTCAGCTTGGAGATTACATCCCGGGTGACATCCACACCATTGTCGAGGAACTTCTGACCGCCGGCAAAAATAGCCTGACCGTCCACGATGATATCCAAGCCCTTCTCTTTGGCCACAGCGTTCACCGCCTGGGCGATGGCAATTCTCACTTGATTGGATTGAGCCTGCAGAAGCTGAGCCAGGGCTTGTTGCTTAGCCGTTATCTTGGTCTGAGAGATCTCTATGTGCTTCTTGATAGATTCTTCGGGTTTCTTCTCATCCTTCATTTTCTGAAGCGCTTCATTTAAGGAACGAGCTTCTTCTCTGAGCTGGGCCTCAGCCTGGGCTTTCAAAATCTCTGAGTTGGCTGCCTGGGGAAAGTTGGCCTTAACCATTCCCAGATTGAGATATCCGAGTTTGACACTTACAGCTCCTCCCTGCCCCTGGGCAAGGGTCATGGGAACAAAACTGAGCCCCATCAAAAGTGCCATCAAACCGCCACTAACCAATTTTTGAAAGGTCATATCCGACTCCATACTCCGCTACAACTGCCATCTATCCGCGTTCATATTGAGAACAGTAGACCCCCGGCATGAAGACCAAAAGGTCGATAAAGCATTATACAAAAGACCAGGGGTTTCTGCTCAGCTCACGGTTTACGCTTCGCGCTCTCCTCGAACAGCCGCCTGACCGGCAGCCAGTCTGGCCACTGGAACTCTATAGGGGGAGCAGCTCACATAATTGAGCCCGAGTCCATGGGCAAAACCGATGGAGTGAGGCTCTCCACCATGCTCTCCGCATATCCCCAGCTTTATGTCAGGTCTGGTACTCTGTCCGTATTCGACGGCAAGCTTCATCAACTTGCCAACCCCTTCGAAATCCAGGACTTCAAAGGGATTCTCTTCGAGAATTTTTACAGACTCACCATCCAGATCCACCCCATCCAGATATCTATGCAGAAACTTCCCTTCCGCGTCGTCCCTGCTGTAACCGAATGTCATCTGGGTCAGATCGTTGGTTCCGAAGCTGAAAAATTCAGCATGCTCCGCAATCTGATTAGCGGTGAGACAGGCCCGGGGAATTTCGATCATGGTCCCGAATTTATAGGGTAGCTCTACTTTGGCTTTTGCCATAACCTGTTTGGCAACATGCTCCAGTTCATGGCGAGCCACTTTCAGCTCATTGACATGCCCTACCAGCGGTATCATTATCTCGGGATAGACTTTCACCCCTTTTTTCGATACTTCGATGGCCGCTTCGAAAATAGCCTGGACTTGCATCGCCGTGATCTCAGGGTAAAGAAGACCCAGCCTGCACCCACGCAAACCCATCATCGGGTTGGATTCTTGCATTCCTTCGACCGTGTGGAAAAGCGCTTCTTTCCGTTTCAACTCGGCGCCGGTCTCTCCTTTGGCTCTCATGGTGGCGATCTCTTCTATGAGAGTCTCAAGATCCGGGAGGAACTCATGGAGCGGAGGGTCGAGCAGTCTGATTGTTACAGGCAAGCCATCCATGGCGGCAAAGATTCCGGCAAAGTCTTCTCTCTGCATGGGTAACAACTTGTCCAGAGCTTCCATTCTGTCTTGCTTATTGCCGGACATGATCATTGACTGCACCACAGGTAGCCGATCCTGGGACATAAACATATGCTCGGTCCGACAGAGTCCTATGCCCTGGGCGCCGAATTCTCTGGCACGCTTGGCGTCATCCGGGGTATCGGCATTGGTTCTCACCTCCAGGCGGCGCTCGGCGTCCGCCCATTTAAGAAGTGTGGAGAATTCCCCGGAGAAGCTGGGGTCATGGGTTTTGATCTCGCCCATAAATATCTCGCCGGTGGTCCCATCTATTGAGACAATATCCCCTCTCTTTATGACCTTATCCTTGCCTGAAACCCTGAACAATTGCTCTTCCATATCGATTTTGATAGCTTCACAACCTGCCACGCAGGGCTTACCCATGCCTCTTGCCACCACGGCTGCATGGGAAGTCATGCCACCACGACTGGTGATGACGCCCTGGGCTGAGACAATCCCGTGAATATCATCCGGACAGGTTTCAATACGCACTAGAATTACTTTCTCGCCTTTGGAAGCAAGCTGTTCAGCTTCGGTGGGGTCAAAGACAACCTGTCCTATAGAGGCTCCCGGAGATGCATTCAGACCGGTAGCCAGATGTCTTCCCTCATCACTGGCCTTCCTTTTCTCTTCTTCTTTAAAGCTTGGCAGAAGAAGCTGATTCAACTGATTTGGATCAACTCTCAGAAGAGCCTCCTTCTTGTCTATAATGCCTTCCTCGCAAAGATCCACAGCTACCTTGACGGCGCAAGCCGCGGTTCTCTTCCCTGTCCGCGTCTGCAAAAGATAAAGCTTGCCCTGCTCCACAGTGAACTCTATATCTTGCATATCACGATAGTGCTTCTCCAACTTATCTACATTTGCAAGAAGCTCGCTGTATACCTTTGGCATCTCTTCTTTGAGCCGGTCAATTTTATGGGGCGTTCTCACGCCGGCGACCACATCTTCTCCCTGGGCGTTGATTAGATATTCACCGTAGAGCTGCTTCTCACCGGTACTGGGATCCCGGGTAAAACAAACTCCGGTGGCAGAATCGCGATCGAAATTACCGAAGACCATGGATTGTACGTTGACGGCGGTGCCGAGATTATGATCGATCTTGTGAAGGTTTCGATAGTAGACAGCCCGGTTATTATTCCAGGACTTGAACACAGCCTCGATGGCTCCGGCAAGTTGTTCCCTGGCGTCCTGGGGAAACTGGCTGCCGGTCAGCTCCTTAACCCGCGATTCAAACTTCTTGACCAGGTCCTTCAAATCCTCCACCTTCAAGTCGGCATCGGAGGTGATACCAAGGCTCTCTTTCTTCTCTTCAAGAATGTCTTCGAGTTCATCCTTGGAGACTCCCATCACCACGTTGCTGTACATTTGGATAAATCGACGATAGCTGTCATAAGCAAACCGTTCGTTACCGGTGAGCTTAGAGAGTGATTGCACCGTCTTTTCATTCAGACCGAGGTTCAAAATGGTGTCCATCATGCCGGGCATCGAGAACTTAGCGCCGGAGCGGACCGACAAAAGCAATGGTTTTTCCAAATCCCCTAACTTTCTATCCAGAGCACTCTCTATTGTCTTCAAGTCGGCAAGGACTTCATCCATAAGCCCTTCCGGCATAACTCTAGTCTTAGAGTACTCACGGCAGGCGAGGGTAAGGATGGTGAGACCGGGTGGAACATTGACACCGCTGGCGATCATCTGAGCCAGACCGGCTCCTTTGCCACCAAGATAATCTTTGATCTCGCTATCATCCTCTTCAAAGAGCTTGAAAGCCTCGGTAAAAGAGAAAACCCTCTTCTTGCCGATTTTATCCAGGATACCGCTCTTCTCTGTTGTGCTTAGCATCTCATCTCTCCTTGAAGACTCATCCGGGCACTATTGCCTCAGATGCAAATAGATTTCACTTGAAATCTCCTCTATGGCCTTGGCTGAAACATCAATGACATGACATTTCAACTCTCTAAACATCTTTCTTGCGTACCGCACTTCCTGCCTGATCCGGTCATGATCGGCATAATCATTTTCGCCCGGCATCTTGAGGGATTGCGCCCGGGCGGACCTTATCTCCTGTAGGAGAACCGGCTCTAAATGCAAACCTATAATTCTTCTAGCCGGCACATGATATAGGTTCAGGGGAGGGTCAACCCCGTAAACCAGGGGAACATTGGCAGCCTTTAGCCCGTAATGATGGGCAAGATAAATACTGTTCGGTGTCTTACTGGTGCGTGATACACCGATAAGAATCACATCAGCTTCCAGCAATCCATCGGGATTTTTGCCGTCATCAAATCGAATGGCGAACTCCAGAGCTTCAATTCTACGGTAGTAACTTTCGTCCAGAAGATGCAGGCGACCCGGCTGGGAAAGGGGCACTTGACCGGTTAGCTGGGAAACCTTATCGATTAAACTGCCGAGCAGATCGATGGTGGCAATATTATATTTGCGTGCTTCCCGCTCCAGGGTCTCTCTATACTCCGGTAGGACCAGTGTATAAGCTATGACAGCCTTGTCGCAGGACACTTCGCGAACAAGAGTTTCAATCTGACTGAGATTTTTAACCTGGGGAAGCCTATAGATAGAGGCTCTACCGGGAGGGAACTGAACAACCGCCGCCCGAGCCACCGACTCGGCAGTCTCACCGGATGAATCAGAGAGGGTGTATATGATCAGCTCACGATGATCATCCTGGGGATTCCCGGCTCTATTGCGGGAGAATTCAGTATTTGCGGATTCGTTCAAAACCCCACCGATACCAAAAGGACTATCCATTTTTATCACGCAGGATGGAGATAACCCGAATAATACCTATATATCTTTATATCTCGGGGCGGAGAACCGGGGAACAGTGTTGTTAAGAGGACTCCGCTCCGCTTGACATTGGTCTACAATCAGGAGAAAGCTTCACAGATGCTAAATGTCCCACTCCGGGCACAATAATAGATATCGGGGAATCTGGGAAAAATTGAGATGATGTACAAGATACTTGTTCTGGCCCTGGTGATTATGGCAGTGGTCATGGTCGCCATCAAAGAGACAAGACAGGAAGACAGCACCGATGTCGTCTATCTTTTCAACAAGACCAGACACGACCTGGCCCTGCAACAAAAAATTTCTGAGGACCAGATCTCATTGAACACCAACTTTGAAAGAGACCTGGGCATGGGTGACGTGGCCCAGGACACCCTTGGTCTCAAACTCAAAAAAGACCTGGACATCGACTTGAATCTGGAAGAGTTTCATCAAAAAAAAACCGTAGGCGAAGCGGTGGATTATCTAAGACTGAAAGTAATTGCAAGAAGAGACGGATCTGGGAAGCCGAAAGTGGTGAACGATTCAAACGCGGAAGCAGCAAGAATATATCTTGAGAGCCAGAAAAACTCTGCGGTGAATCCGGAGCATGGCAAGGTGGCTCCACCGAAAAACATTCCCCAGGAGATTCAGGGTGCACGATAAAAACATTGGTGCGGCAAGAAGGGAAGGAAGAAAAAATTTTCGAGATAAGACAAAGTGGTCTCAATGAGCTGGCTTCAATCAAAATGGTTCATGAAGCTGCCTTCGAAAGGCGCGCCGAGGCGGACCTGGTGCAAGCGATAATGAAAAGCCCGGAATTTATCCCGGAGCTATCCCTGGGAGCATATGTCGAGGACAAGCACTTGGTGGGACATATTCTCTTCAGCCTTGTGGAATTTGACAGATCCAAAGAGAAACGTGCCCTGGCTCTTGCCCCGGTGGCAATTTTGCCGGACTATCAGAGGCAAGGTATAGGTTCTGCCCTCATAGAAAAAGCTATAGTTGTGGCCGATGCAGAAGAATACTCAGCGATCATTGTCCTGGGAGACGGTAGTTACTACGAAAGATTTGGCTTCAAAAAGGCAATGGAATTTGATATCCACCCTCCTTTTGAAGTGGAAGACGAGAACTATAGAGTGGTACCACTTTCAGCCTACAGAAAAGATATAGTCGGTAAAGTCATTTATCATCAAGCTTTTCAAAGTGTATAAGCTAGCAGAAGACAGAAGAATTTAGATAGGTGCCAGGGTTTTTCTACCGGACTTCTTATCTATGGCCAGGGCTTTGTCCCTGGTGGCAATCGCCTCTCTTTTTAACTCCAAATCTCTCTGGACTAAATAAAGATTCCAGAGAGTGTTCCCTTCAAAGAATGAATCCTGCCCTTTTGTCTTTCGCCACAGTTCAAGAGCCTTTTCAAGCTTTTCGGCAGACTTCTTCATGAGAGCCACTCTCTCATCTTTTTCTTTTTTGCTGCTCGCTTCCATATAGTCTATAAGACCAATATTGTTGTAGTCCCTGGCCAATTTCGGCTCATAAACGGAATCTTTAGCTACCATGGCGAGGTCATAGTTGAGGACCGCTTCATAAGAAATTCTAGAAGCGTGCCAGTTACCGATATCTCTATAGAGACCGGCCAAATGCAGCTCTGACTCAACCCATTTGTGATCATAGGAGTCGACGTCCAGCACTGCTTTTCTTTTTTCTACTATGTCCTGGAAAAGTTTGACCGACTCAAGAAAGTCCTTTTTCTCCCAATAGAGCATGGCAAGCTTCTCTTCTTTATCAAGGAGGTCCGAGGGATCAACCCGAGGATTTTCTCTCATCCCCTTAACCGACTGTTGAACTATGTAGACCTCTCTTTCAAGGTTCTTGTAGTAGTCGTTGAGGTCCTGCTCTTCGACAATAGCTCGGCGCAACGGAATGGTGGCGACAATCACCCACACGTACAATATTCCGACCACCGCTAGTATCGCTAATTTGGGACCCATCTTATCGTCACCTACTTATCCTGAGAACCGGAAGCCACTGGAGCACATTGTTCGTGCTCGCAACTCCCTGAGAGAATCGTGTATCGATTGGCTGCCACCAAATTGTAGACGGCTTCACCAATATTAGATACCAGTGGCACATGCAGTATCGGCCACAGTATCATAAGAAGAGGCAGTCTTCCGGTCATCCAGCGGAATGCTTTAAATCCGCCTTCTATGCTGCCGGAAGCAGTCTTGAGAAGTATCTCCTTCTCAAGCCTATCGGCAAATCCCGCTCCTTCCAGAGCCTCCACTCTTCTAAAATCAACCAGCTTCACCACTGCGAAAATATCCAGGTGGTGAATCAATCCCACGGCTCGAACACAGACGATACAGTCCCCATCGAAGTAGAGGCTGGCTGGTTTGAAAATATTTTCTCGAACAAAATTTTGCACCTTGTGCCAAAAACGCTCCAGGTCCTCCGGATAGATGAAAAGTATATAGGTGAACATGAACAACCACTCAAACATGGGAAGATTCATAGTCCACTCGATGCCGATGTGAAGAGCAAGTCCTGCCAAAAGAACCCAATATCTTGCCGGACGCCACCAAATAAGCGTAAACAGCAGAAGCTCAATAAGAAGCGTACCCCAGGTCAGTATCTTGATTGTCCACAAATTATCGAGAAGATAGGGGATCTGAAATCTGGTTATATCATCGTAACGGGAGGCATAGTAGACCGCCATGCCGTTGTTCCATTCATCTCCGGCTATCTTGCAAAACCAGGTATGTCCATAGGCAATCGCTATCTGCAACTGGATCATGCGCTGGGCCCATGGTGCCGATAGTGGTGCTCTGAGACCGGATATTCGCCAATCTTCCTGGACCGCTTTCAGTAGTCTATCCACCGAAAGCGCATCTCCGGCGTTGGAGAAAGCGAGGAAGAAACAGCAAAGACGCAGATAATTGTCCCCGGAATTCAAATTGAGAAGGAAGTGACTATGCAAAGACGTCAAACCAACAAAGACAAGGACGGTACTGACCCTGGTGAAAAGACCGATGGTCATCATGAATCCGAACAGACAGGTGCCCAGGAAAAAATACCATCGCCAGGTCTCTCCGGGCGGCAAGAGCAACATGGCGTCAAAATATGGCTCATGCCTCCAGTACTTACCGATTGAATCCTCTATGGGGATGATGGCATGGTTTCCATAATATAAACTCCAGTCCGCCAGAAGATGAATCAAGAGGAACTGAAGCAAGACTATTCCCACAAGGATACGAAAGACTCCCATGGCCACAGGAGAAATAGGCTGGAAGAAAAATGACTGCCAGTTGGAGACGAAGTTATCGAAGTCATGTTTGAGGGTCATTGCCTCCGGCCCCCGTATTCTAGTTCCACCGAGCCTATGGTCTCGCCGGAAGGCTCAAAATCACGGTTCCTGGCCCTGTAGACAAAGGTTATCGTCTTATCCGTATGGGGAGGCGGCTCCGCCCTGGGTATCAGTCCGTGCTTATTAGGATCCGGCTTCTCCGCTACGTTAAACACAAAAGTGACAAGATCCGGCGGATTTTCTCGGCTGTAATTAGCTCGAATCAAATGCCTGGCAAAAACCGGTAAAAATTGTTCGTAACCGGGCCAAGGCATATTGTCCACGAACATCTTCCTCAGCTTTTCCCGTCGGAAGCGTTCCACCACAGTCATTTTCTCCATCCTTGGATACTCATAGATTTTTGTGGAGCCATCTTTGAAGGTGATGATCGCTGTCTCATGGAAACTTATATGCCTAACTGCCGGCGAAAAAAGGCTCCAGTTCTGGTACCAACCAAAAGCAGCCATCGGCTTCCAGGTGAAATTGACCAACTTCAACTTGAACTCTGAATCACCAATAAACCAGATTACAACGACAAATAGATAGAAGCAGATGAAGCAATTTAAAATCACCCGCCAAAATCCGGGCATTGGCTCCTTAAGAGCAGCCTCTTCCATAGCCTCATCGACTGATAAATAGCTCGGGTTGGATTCGTTCTCAGACAATTAGGTGCCTCTGAGCATAGTTACGCAGCTGATCACTGCTTAGTCTATTTTTTTGTTCCACGACCCTGTTTAAAGTTTAGCACTGTGAGCTATTATCGAAAAGAGACCGGATAGCGAATTAAGCCAATAATCTACCGTAGAACAAGCTATCCGCCATCGAAGGAGGGTCTACCTGAGTCGAAAAGAGATAATTATAAGTCTGATTATTCTGGGTTACTTCAGCCTGGCCACTATCCAGATACTGGAAGATGGTCCCCTAAAAGAGTCCTTGTTGAAGCGCTGCGACCCGGTTATATTTGCTTTTGGTCTCAGGCAAAGATGGAACCTGTTTGCTCCGGATCTGATCAGGGTGAACCAGTATTCATCCACTCTTATCACCTATGCCGACGGCAGCCTTAGACTCTATGAATGGCCGCGCCTGGAGAAAAGACCGGTAATTGAGCGATTCACCCATCAAAAAGTACGTCGATTCATTACAGAATTTCTAGCTCGTCCAGCAAACAAAGCCTATTGGCCGGAGTGCGCCCGGTTCCTGGACAAATCTTTTTCCAGCGACTCAAACGACTCAAAAGACAAAGATCTCCTTGAAAAGCCTGCCTT
>MDTD01003088.1_pt1 | contig 20103 bp, 20 predicted proteins | sample 811221 | NCBI WGS metagenome assembly MDTD01 (sample SAMN05326646, study PRJNA326480) | marine metagenome | isolation source: seawater | place: Pacific Ocean: South West | collected 2011
CGACCTTCCTGAAACTACAGCTTAAGCAGTATAGTATGAAACGTATCTATTTTTTAACTACAATGTTTTTTGCTGCGGCCACTGCGGCGAGCGCCGTCAGTTCTGATCGTGGGATGGCCCTGGCAGCTGAAGATCCGATGGCGATCCCTGATGAGATCACGTTGGAAGCGGCGCTTGATTATGCGCTGGAGCACAGCTTCACCATTCTCCAAGCCAAGGAGCGTATTGAAGAGCAATACGGACTGATCATGGAAGTCGGCGCGGCCGTGCGGCCGACGCTGTCTTTGAACGGAAGCATCTCCGAGCAGGCCGATGGCATGACTGCCTCCTATAGCGCTTCAGATAATTGGTCGGTCGCGCTGCAGGTGCGGCAAGCACTCTATGCGGGCGGTGGCCTGCGTGCTGCAATTCGTGCTCAGGACGCATTGGAACGCGCTGCGCTGTATGATCTTCAGGCTAGTGTCGAAACTGCGATTCAAGAAGTAAAGACGGCGTTCTACGGTATCTTGCTGGCACGTGAGACCATCGAGGTAGAAACTCAGAATATAGAACTCTTGGAAGAGCAGCTTGCCAATACCGAGAGTCGCTTCGAGGCCGGCTCGGTTTCTAATTTTGATGTGCTGCAAGCCAAGGTCGCCTTGGCCAATGCCAAGCCCGCATTGATTCGAGCCAAAAATGATTTTCGGGTCTCCGTGGCAGATTTCAAGCGCGTGGTCGGCTATGTGAAACGGCGGGGAGCGCCCACGGTGAAGATGCCTAAATTCGTTGGCGAACTCGATGTCCGCATGCAGGAGTATGGTTTGCTAGATTCCATGCAGCAAGCGATGAAGGCGCGTCCTGAATTGGCCCGCTTGGCTTTGTTGGTCGATTCTAATCAGGAAGGCATAGAAGCCGCAGAGGCAGGTTACCTCCCGAGCGTGGATTTGATCGGAAGTTATAATTTTTTACGTTCCTACACCACCACGGATGATCGCTTTGATAATCCTGAGGATGGCTGGTATGTCGGCTTAGAGGCGAACTGGAATATATGGGATGGGCGCGCGACGAAAGGCCGCGTGTTGCAGGCCAAGTCACGTGTGCGGCAAAGCGAACTCGTGCTCGATGAGACGCGTCTCTCAGTAGAAATCGAAGTGCGACGTGCGGTATCCGAACTCGAGAGCGCAGCTGAGTTGGTGGAAGCCGCCGGTCTCGTGACCGGGCAGGCTGAAGAAGCACTGCGCTTGGCGAATGATCGCTATAGTGTCGGCAGCTCCACTTTTCTGGATACCTTGCAAGCACGTGTCTCCTTGACCGAAGCCCGTAACAATCAGTTGCAGGCGAATTACAGTTATCTGCTCGCCCTGACGAATGTGCAACGGGCGATCGGGGAAACTAAGTATAACTACGTGGACGCAAGCGAGGCAAAGTAGAGCGCTCGCATCGCTCTGGTCTAAAGCTTAAGACTCGATTGCAGGTCGTCTTACTATGAATGATATAAAACAAAAACAGGTGCGCTGGGGGATACTTGGATGCGGTCAGATTGCAAATGCATTTGCGAAGGCACTGACTGAGGTCGAAGGTTGTAGTTTGCATGCTGCGGCCGCGCGGGATGCGGAACGGGCGCAGGCTTTTGTTACGGAGCATGGCGGCACGCGTGGTTATGGGACTTATGAGGCGCTGTTGGCGGACCCCGAAGTGAACGCTGTGTATATCGCCACGATTCATCCGCAGCATGCGGAATGGATCGCGCATTGCGCCTATGCGGGCAAGCATGTGCTGTGTGAAAAGCCGCTTACGATGAACTTGCGCGAAGCGAAGCACGCGGCGAAGGTCGCGCGGGATCGGCGGTGTTTATTGCGCGAAGCTTTTATGTATCGTCATCATCCGCAGACGCAGCAGGTGGTAGACTTAGTGGAGTCGGGCGTGATCGGTAAGGTGCGGATGGTTGATGCGAGTTTTTGCTATAACGCAGGCGAATGTCCGGATTCGCGACTTCAGAATAAGGCACTCGGGGGCGGTGGTATCTTAGATGTGGGCTGCTACCCGATGTCGTTTGCGCGCTTGATCGCGGGGCGCGGGCAGGGGCGTCTTTTTGCGGATCCGCTAGAGCTGAAAGCGGTGGGGCATCTTGATGTTAAGAGCAAGGTGGACATGTGGACAACGGCTGCTTTGCGCTTTGAGGGCGACATTTTGGCGAAGTGCACATGTGCGGTGCAAATGAGTGCTGAAAACCAGGTCGTGATTTATGGTGAGCACGGCCGGATTCTCGTGGAAAGTCCGTGGTTTTGTGAGGGGCAGGTTCGCACGGTATTTGCTAGTGGGCGTGAGGATACTGTGCTGGAGCCGGTGCCGGGCCGCAGTCTATACGTTTATGAGATCGAATCGTTCGTAGGCGAGCTGCGTGGGCAAGCGATTGGCGCGCGCGCGGTAGGCATGCGCTTGGATGACAGCCTTGGTAATATGAAGGCGCTGGATTGGTGGCGCGCGGAGATCGGATTAGCCTACGAAGCAGACCGAGGCTGACGAGCTACTTGTGTTTTTTGTGGCTGAGTCCCTTTTTCGGGCTGTCTACCTAAATGCAGAGTGCTCTAATCCTTAGAGTCTAAGGTGAAGCCGATTTTGACGCCGACTTGCCAGTGCTCGACTTGGCCGTCGACAATGTGGCCGCGGATTTCGCCGACTTCTAGCCAGCGCATATTACGCACAGTTTTGCTCGCAGTGGTGACTGCATTTTGGGCGGCGGCTTCGATCGATTCCTTAGAAGAGCCGACGAGTTCGATTTTTTTATATACGTGATCACTCATAGCCTGAAGCCTATCCTAAAAATGGCGATGAGTCGAACGGTGGCGAAGGATTTTTGGTAAAGATACTCTATTGCGGCAATATGAAGGCGGGCTTGTCGGCTTTGTGTCGAAGCCAATTTAAGCTGCGTGTGACGCGTGGCGCTTTAACGATTTTAATCTCTAGGCGCCGTTTTCCGGGAAAGTCCATTAGGCTGATTCCAAATAACATGGTGAGGATCCCTTGGCCGGGGATGAATACCATAATGATCCCCATGAACAGCAGTAGTCCACCGACTAGATTCTTTGCGAAATGTAGTATGATTCTGATTGGGGACAGTGCTTTGCGAGGCGAAGGCTCGCGGATAAAAAAGTCTGCCGGTAATCGAATAATAGATAGGGGGAGCAGGATCAGCGACAGCACGCATGCAAACAAGCTGATGCTCGCCAGCAGCAAGAGAGTGTCGCTGTGTTGAGAGAGGAATCGATGCAGCATGGCTGAGGTGTTAAAGCATAGGAGCAATGAGATGCACGAGATCTTCGAGCATGCGGTTCGGTAGGATTTTGTGCTCGCGGATGGCTTCGCGGTAGCTGATGCAGTCTTTTTCTAGCGATTCGGCCCATTGCGTGAGCGCGGCGATGTCGCTGGGAGTGAAGTGTAGTTGACCGATCTCGAAATTGACGAAGAGTGAGCGCATGTCAATGTTGGCAGAGCCAGTCATGGCGACCATGTCATCGGCAAGGATGAGTTTGCCGTGCATCATACGCGGAGTGTAGAATTGGATGTCGATGCCTGCTTGGTCGAGTTCACGTAGGTAGTGGTAGCGCGCAATGTCGGTCAGCCGTTGGTTGGATTTGAGTGGTAGAATTAGGCGTATGTGACGGCCGGTGTGGGCTTTGACGATGAGGGAGCGAAAGACGACTTCGTCGGGAATGAAGTAGGGTGTGATAATGGTGAGGCTCTGTTTGAACTCTTGGATGATGCGGACAATTTGTTCCCACAGTGGGTCATTGGGAGAATCGGGGCCGCTGGTGATGATCTCGGTGGTGCTGTTGCCGGCTTCTTCGGGCACGTAGCGCAGCAGTGCCTCGTGCTTGGCGGGGGATTCCTTGTGGGAAAAGGCCCAGTCGGCAATGAAGGTGCGGGTCAAGGTGGCGACGGCAGGGCCTTGGGTGACGATGCTAAAGTCGCTAAAGCGATCGGGGTCTGGCTGTGCGCCCATGAAGCGGGTGTCTAGGTTTTGACCGCCGGTGATGGCGCGATAATTGTCGAAAATTGCGATTTTTCGGTGATTGCGCAGATTGGATGAAGTCTGTGTCTGAATCGGAAGCACAGGCATGAACATGGCGACCTCGCCGCCCGCCTGGCGTATTTTATAGCGAGCGGCACGGGTGCAGTTCCAGCTGCCGAGGGAGTCGAGTAGCAGCCGGACTTTGATGCCTGCTTGGGCGCGCTGCGTCAGCCGGTCCACGATGGCCTGGCCTGTGGGGTCGTTGCCTAGTATATAGGTGGCGATGTGGATGGTGTGCTCGGCACTCTCGATCTCGTGGCAAATGCGTTTAAAGGCAGTCTCGCCATCGGGCAGCAGCTCGAAGTGATTGCCCTGACTGTGCGTGCGCTGGATCGTATGCTTGTGGTCCCTTGTTTGCTGTGCGATGTCCAGCGCGCGGCTAGTGACTTCGAGTTTATTTTTGGCCAGCTTGCGGCTCTTGCGTCCACCAAACATGAAGTAGAGGGGCACGCCAATGATCGGCATGAAGAGGACGATGAAGAACCAGGCGAAAAAATTGCTGGGATTGCGCTTTTCCTCAAAGACGCGGCGTATGATCAGTGCCGCGAGGATGAAGCCGACAATTGCGGTGAGATTTGTAAATACAAAGACCAAGCTGCCACCAAGCAACTGAATCAGCGGATCGACTATGCTTTCATTGACCCAAGTCCACATGCTTTGATTCAATGTCAGTGTGTGACGAAGTGCGACGAAATTGTGAATTTTAGAATCAAGTATTGTGCCAGCACTTAATTTTGCTTGTTTTAGCAACATATGTCAGAAAACCCACAACCGAATCAAGGCCAGCCTCAGCAGGTCAATTTACAACAGATTGCTCAGCAGTTCATGGTCGGATTGCAGCGTCACTTCGACATGCTTGCATTTAATCTGGCGGCTCGCGAGGGCGTGCAAGAGGAAGCGTATAATGCGCGTGTCAATGCGCCCAAGATTATGCCTGCGGCGCCCAGCCACCAAAACTTCGAGCAAATGCAAGCCTACGCGCGCGATTTGCTGGTGCGTCAAGTGATTGGCGACTGCCTCAATCTAGCCGTGACAGGCATGAACAATGCTCACTTCTTCTTGGCCCTAGTCAAGCAGACTAAGGCAAACTCCAATGTCAGCCAAGAGGCGCAGCAAGAGGCTCAAAAGGCACAACAAGCTTTCGTGCCTGCGCAGCTGGATGAGAAGTTTAATCGCCTGGAGCAAGATTACGGCATCATGTGTGAGCTGGAAGATACCATCATTTCGCTCGGTTTCGTGATGCAGGCATTCATGCAGCAGGGCGGCGTGGTGAAAGAGCCACAACTCGACGAAAATGGTGAACTGGTGTTGGAGCTTAAGACGGTGCAACTCTTGGACACCGGGGCAGAAAAGCCACAAGGTAAGTTGGTCGACGAGCGCAAGGTCTTCAAGCAAGGTGAGTCTCTGAGCTTTACCGATGTTGAGCTACAACTGATCCTTGTAACGATTGCTTCGTTCGCTGATAGCTTGTTTAAGTCGGTCTCGCTCTACGCTAAGTCGGTCAAGGACGCGAACGAGTCTTAGTATTGCGTGATGCCTAGTTCGGATACGCTACGCGTGCTAACGCTGAATATAGCGCACGGACGTGGTTTGTCGACCTACCAAGGCTTTCACTCTGCGCGCGGTATCGAGCGCAGTCTCAAACGGGTCGCCCACTTGTTAAATCAAGTGGGCGCCGATATTGTAGCTTTGCAGGAAGTCGATGAGGACTCGCACTGGAATCGTCGCATTCATTTGTTGGATTCGCTGCGAGCACAGACCGAATATGAGCACGCGTATCTAGGTGTACACAATCGACGCTCGGGCAAGTTGCCACTGGCTTACGGCAACGGATTGCTGAGCCGATTCCCGATCGTGCATGCGGAGCACACCGCATTTGGCCGAGCCTCGCTCGGGGAGAAGGGCTTTATGTGTGCCGAGTTGGAGACGCCGCATGGCATCTTGCCTGTGGTCAATTTACACCTCGATTTTCGTTCACGTGTGCGACGGATTGAGCAAGTCGAGCGTTTGATTCAATTTCTGGATGATAAGAAATACACCGCAGAGGGCACGCCGCACCTGTCGCCCATCGTCTGTGGCGATTTTAATAGTGGCTCCGGTAAGCTTGGCGATGCGGTGCGTCATCTGTTCAGTTATTTGCAGGATCAATGCGAATACACGCTCCGTCCGACGGGACGTGGGAGCCGGACTTTTCCTTCGCTCTTACCTGTGCACGGGCTAGATTTTATCTTTGTGCCACCAAGCTACAAAGTGCGATCAAGCGAGGTGCTGCGCAGCTATGTCAGTGATCACCGCCCCGTCCTCATTGAGCTAGATATACTGCGGAAATCTTAATTCTTAATTCCTAAAATCTAAATCTATAAATGTTTCGCTACACAGTAATCGCCATCGGTAAAATGAAGAATCGCTCGTTGGCGGCGCTGTGCGATGATTTTTGTAAGCGTCTCAAGCGGCAGGGGAACTTTGAATTGATCGAGTTGAAGGACGGCGACGTCGGTAGCGAGGGGCAGCGCATCCTGGAAGCACTGGCGAAGCGTAGTGATTCTCGCATCTATGCGATGGCTGAGGAGGGCAAGACTCGCAGTTCGCAAAAATTGGCCGATGAATTGTATGCCTTGCAGGGGCGTCCGGCGGTTTTCATTATTGGCGGCGCTTACGGGCTCAGTGATGCGGTGAAACAGCGCGCGGACACACTGTTTGCGCTTTCGCCACTCACCTTTACGCATGAAATTGCGCGTATGCTGGTGTGCGAGCAGCTCTATCGTGCCGTTTCGATACAGACGGGCTCGAAGTATCACCATGTATAATGGGATGGGGACGGTGGCTGGGCTGCCAAGTTTGAAGGGCACAGTTTCTCGTCTGAAGGCTGTGAACTTGATTTACTTTATCGTTACATAATGCGTCTTGCAATTTTTTAAAAAGTCACGATAAGGATGCACTTTCTATAACACATGTTAACATTCAGAGCATGGGTAGTATCAGTTGGATAAAGTCAAAACATGTATTCAGTAGGTCGAATTCGCATGCAAGCGAAACTCAAAGCAAAGAAGCAAGTGGGATAGCCCAAAGATAAAGGTAAATAAATGAATACAAAGATGTATGTAGGCAATCTGTCCTACGACACTACTGATAGTGATCTCCGTGAGCTTTTCGAAGCACACGGTTCCGTAACCGACGTTTTCATCGTAAAAGACCGTGAGTCCGGCCGCCCCCGCGGTTTCGCTTTCGTCTCGATGGGAACTGCTGAAGAAATGAATGCAGCCATTGAAGGGCTTAACGGCGAGGAATTCCTCGGTCGTGCGCTCACCATTAACGAAGCACGCCCTCGCGAAGAACGCCCACAAGGTGGCGGCGGCGGTTATGGCGGTGGCGGCGGTGGTCGCGGCGGTTTCAACCGTGGTGGTGACCGTGGCGGACGCGGCGGTGATCGTGGCGGACGCGGCGGTGATCGTGGCGGACGTGGCGGTGATCGCGGCGGTCGTGGTCGCGACAGCTACTAGTTCACAATCAGTCAAGCAGGGCCAATGTGGCTCTTCGCATTACTTTCAACGGGGCGCACGCAGGTGAGCCCCGTTTTTTATGCCTTGCTGCAAGCTGCCACTCGCCTCGCTGCTTTTATGGCGAGGCTTCTTTGACTTAAGCTTCCTCGAAGCGGCGATCAAATAGATCCGCGAGTTCGTTGAGCATGCGCTCGCCGTCTGTGGCGGCACCTTCGGTGCGGACCACTAGTTTGGAGCCTTTGCCAGCTGCTAGCATCATGAGCCCCATGATGCTCTTGCCGTTAACCTGCTCGCCATCTTTTTCCACCCAAACCTCGCCGCCGTATGTGTTTGCAATACGTACGATCATGGCTGCTGGACGGGCGTGTATGCCCATCTTATTCTGAACAACGAGCTCTTTATTCAAAGATTCGCTACTGTCACTTGTTTCTGGTGTACTCATGTGTAGTGCCGTTAAAAAAGAGTTACATAAAATATTAGCAAGAAATAATCCAATTTAGCTGATATCGTGTGAACTCTGTTGAATTTTTATTAAGCCCGTCTGCAAAAATCGCGTCAAGAGGGAAACGTATGTCGGATTTGGAAGGTCCAAGCTCGGAAATCGAATTTCGAATGGCTGTTTAGCCCGCGAGTTCTGGGATCAGGTCGCTCTGGTGCTGCCATAGATCGGCATAGTGGCCGCCTTGTTCGATCAGCGCTTGGTGGGAGCCAGATTCAATAATGTGGCCTTGCTCCATCACCACGATCTTATCCGCACGACGCACGGTGGAGAGGCGGTGGGCGATCACCAGCACAGTGCGCTGTTGCACTAAGCGGTCGAGAGCCTCTTGGATTTTGCGCTCAGTGATGGTGTCGACGCTGGCGGTGGCTTCGTCCAAAATGACGAACGGCGGGTTCTTGAGTAAGACCCGGGCAATGGTGAGGCGTTGTTTCTCACCTTGACTCAGGCGAATGCCTTTTTCGCCGATATTGGTGTCCAGGCCTTCGGGCAGGGCATCGACAAATTCCCATGCGCAGGCTTGTTCCAGGGCGTGCACGATTTCGGCGTCGCTGGCATCTGCTTTGGCCAGCACCAGGTTGTCGCGCACGGTGCCTTCGAAGAGGAAGGGATCTTGCGCGACGTGGCCGACTTTGTCGTGTAGCTCGCTAAGGCTGAGCTCGCGAATGTCGACGCCAGAGAGTTTAACGGTGCCCGTGCTCACATCATAGGTGCGCATGGCGAGGTTGGCCACGGTGGACTTGCCCGCACCTGTGTGGCCGACGATGGCGGTCACCTTGTTGGCTTCCAGCGTCAGCTCGAATTGGTCGAGCACGGCGGGGCGGCCCGGGTATTCAAAGCCTGCTTGATCGAAAGTCACTTCGATCGGGCCTGCGGGCAGTGGTGTCACTTTTTCTGGTTCGTCGACTTCGACTTGTGCATCCAATACTTCAAACACACGCTCGCCGGAGGCGCGCCCCGCGGCGATCAAGTGGTTGAGCCCATGTAGCTGCGAGATGGGCTGATAGAGCATGTTGGCCAACAAGAAGAAGGCGATCAGTTTGCCCATTGTGAAGTCGGCGGTGTCTTGTAGCACCAGGTAGCCGCCCACGGCGACGATACTGAGGAAGCCCAGCTTGGTGACCAGTGAGGTGGCCGGGTTGTAGATCGACCAGCGGAACATCGCGAAGAGCGTCTTGGCGCGCAGGTCTTCTGCCTTGGTTTCGAAGCGAGCGGATTCACGCTTTTGCAAACCGAAGGTCTGAATCAGGCGGTTGCCTTGGATGTCTTCGACCAGCAAGCTGTTGAGCTCGCCAGCGCTTTCGCGCACACTTTTCCATACCTTGCGCGAGCGCTTGGAGTAGAGCACGCCCACTAACAGCAGGATGGGCACGGGGAGAAATACGAACCAGGCCAAGAAGGGCTGCATGATGAAGAGCACAGTAGTGATGCCGATGATGCGTAGGAGGGCGCCGGTGCCCTGTTCGGTGCCGTCGAGCAGGGCGCGCTCGACCGCGGCTACGTCTTCGATCACACGCGAGGAAATTTCCCCGCTCTTACGTTGGTCGTAAAAAGATACCGGCAGGCGTAGCAGTTTACTGTGTAGATCGCGGCGCATTTCCAGCAGCACGCGTTGTTCCAGGGTATTGTTGACCCGAATGCGCAGGCTATTGAAGACCTCGCTGCCTAGATAGAGGAGTGCGATCAGGCCGACGCCGTAGAGTAAGCCGTCGAGGGCATCGGTGGCCTGTAGCCCGTCGAAGATGCGCTGGATTGCAATGGGCACTGCAATTTCCATCGCGGCCATGCTGCCAGCCAGCCCGATCGTGAGCCAGAACAAGCTCTTGTAGCGGAATAGGTAGGCGGAGACCCGCAGGATAGTACTTTTCTTTTTAGTTTTCTTGTTCACGTGCGTCAGTGGTAGGTGGGCGGTATTGGTTCATGACGCCCCCAGTTTTAAATCGATACCAGAGCGGCTCAGGCCTGCGGCCTGCTCGCTCAACGAATCTCTCAAGCAAGCCTCGATGGCTGGCATTGGCAAATCTGAATCTATGTAAATCTGAATAAAAGGTTGTCAGTCGTGGGCTGCACCAGTGTTTTCAGGTGTCTGGCCTTCTGTTTCTAGTTCTTCGCGATTAGATGGCCAGTTCATCGCTCCCAATCTTCATTTCTTAATTCTTAATTTCTAATTTTTATTATTATGTCCGTTCGACTTTATGTAGGTAACCTTTCTTTCGATGCCACAGCCGAAGATCTCCGTGAGATCTTTGGGCAAACCGGTGCGGTCGAAGATACAGCGATTGTGACACGTCCCGGCGGAGGTCGCCCTCGTGGTTTTGGCTTTGTGACTATGGTCGATGACGCGGCCGCGCAAGAAGCCATCCGCCAGCTTGACGGCCAAGAAGTGGCTGGCCGCCAATTAGTGGTGAATGTCGCGAAAGAGCGTCCCAGCAACGATAAGGCTACGGATGACAAGGCCGGCGCCGCCAGCAACGACGAGACCAGCCGCAGCGACGAGGCGACTGTTTAAATTCGCTAGACGGACTTTTACGAGGCTTCCGCTAGATTCCTGCGAGTCTAGTTGACCTCGCCTTTTGCGGGCTTTGGAAGTTGGATGGCTAGGATGAGGGGCAGAATCACTACGATTGCGCCCATGAGGTAGGCATTACGTGAGCCGTAGGCGAAGTAGGTGAAGGCGGCCAGTAGCGGGCCGATCGCACGTGCGAGCGAGCCCGCGGAGCGGAAGATCCCTAGGTTGGCGCCTTGATCCGACTCGTTCGAGTAGAGCGATACCAGTGCGCTCAAAGTCGGCGAGGCGAGCCCGATCGAGAAGGCCATAAGTGCCAAGCCTGTAAAAAATAGGCCGTAGCCCTGGCCGAAGGCGATCATGATAAATGCAGCCACGCCACAGGCTAGACCGGCCAGTGCGAGGCGTTTTTCGCCGACAGGTGCGGCGAGGCGACGCACGATGCCACCTTGCACCAAGACGAGAATTAAGCCAATGAAAACGAACATGCCCCCGTTCTGTGCAGGGCTGAAGCCGAAGCGCTCGACGGCTAGGAAGGTGAGGGTGAACTCCATGCCGCTAAAGGCTAGCATGTAGATTAGATACACGAAATTCGTCCGACGAGTGGCCGGCTCCGGGCATTGGAAGATGCGGAAGACCGCGATGCCTTTGCGCTCCGGGGTGGGCTTGCCGCGTTTGGACTCGGGCAAGGTCTCTTTAAAGCGGCGGCTGACCCAGATCAAATTGATGATTGTCAGCATGAGGCTGACCAGTGCAGGCACGGAGAAGGGGTTCACGCCAAAGGCTTTGAGTGCGGGCGTGATCTCAGTCAGGTCAATCTTGGCGAGTAGGCCGCCGATGGCAGGGCCCACGATAAAGCCTAGCCCAAAGGCGATCCCGATAATCGCGAGTCCGCTGGAGCGCTTTTCACGGGTGGTGCTGTCGGCGACAGCTGCGGTGGCCACGGAGAGGTTGCCCCCCATGGCGCCGCCCAACACACGTGCGAATACCAGCACCCAGAAAGATGCGGCAAAAAACCATGCGATGTAACTGAGTGCGAGCCCGCTGATGGTGATTAGTAGCACCTTGCGGCGTCCGACTCGGTCGGAATAGGCGCCCCAAAGTGGCGCACACACGAATTGGAGCACCGAATAGAGTGAGCCGAGAATGCCACCAAAGAGCACCGCGGTCATGAACTCCGGGTCGGCCGCGCCGCTACTTTCTGCCAGTTTTGTCAGCGGTGCAATGAGATGCCCCAAGAGGTTTTGGGCTCCATCACCGCTGGGCAGGTAATGGGTGAGCATCGCTGGGAACAGCGGAAAGATAATTGAGAACCCAACCAGATCCAGGAAGAGCGTCAGGAAAATGATGCCTAGAGTGCTGCGGTTTTGCTTGGTTTCGGTAGTAGATGGAGTGGTAGCGCTCATGCTTTTAAGCTTCGTGGCCAAACTTTTTTGAGAGCGCCGCGTGCACATTTGCTGGAATCAGGCGGCGTTCTCGATCGGTAAATTTAAAGACCTGTTTTACCAGATTAGAGCTGGTAAAGAAAAAGCGCTCGTTGGGCATCAGAAAGATGGTCTCGATTGAATCGTCCAAATGACGGTTCATTTGCGCCATCTGAAATTCGTGCTCAAAGTCTGAGACTGCACGCATGCCTCGGATCAGGGCGACGGCTTTAGTCTGCTTTGCCAAGTCTACGATCAAGCCATCAAATGAAATGACGGAAATATTCGGACGGTCGAGCAGGTTATCCTCTATCAATTTGACGCGTTCTTCACTGGTGAAGAGCGGATTCTTCGATGCATTAATGGCCACAGCCACAATCACTTTGTCAAAAATGTGCCGCGCTCGGTTGATCACGTCTAGGTGACCATTGGTAATTGGATCGAAGGATCCTGGATATATGCCGATTTTCATTAGGTTGGCGATTCAGAGCATATACGCCACGAAGTCCAACACAATTCCAGCTTACCAAGTTTTCGGGTCGTCCTCGGCTTCTTCTTTACGCCAATCCGCTCCGTCTGGGCCCCGAGACCAAACGATGACTGTATCTCCAACCCAAACTTGATCTTTTTCGGGGTCGTCCAGGTGCGCTTCTAGAAAGCGTGGAATGCGACCGTCGTTATCCACGTCCAATTTAAATTTATAAGGGTTGCCCCAAGGATCGACGATGTTTCCGTCGACTATTTTATCTTCAGGAAAGGGGGCGAAGGCGACCTTCTGTGGATTGCGTGCTCGGCCGTCGGGATCATAGCCTAAGCCGCCTTTGAACATGCTAGTAATAAAGTCCCATACGGTTTCACCATCCGAATTTTCCGCATCCTTTCCCCAGTCTGACTGATCTGGGTTGTTGCTGCCGAAAATCTTACCATTGGTGGTCGGCCACTGTCCGTAGGTGGCATAGTAGAGCTTGAAGGCTGTCATAATAGAGCGCGCATCTGCCGTGGCTTCGACGATTTTGGCGCGTTCGCGCACTTTGCCGACCGTAGGAATGAGAATGGCGGCTAAGATGCCGATAATCGCTAGCGTGACGAGCAGTTCAATGAGGGTAAACGCCCTGCGCGGCGCCATAGGTCGGGGGTAAACTGTCATGGTTGTCGCATTCAATGTTTTTGCTGCATGCGTGCAAACGATTAACCAGTTGGACAGTTGACTTTCGGGGGGCGAGGTAGTGGCGAGGTTCTTTAGACCTCGTTTGGGGCATGTTCAGAGTTGCAGTGTTCGACCCGCCTGAAGCGAGGCTAAGGCACACTCGGCTACAGAATTTAGTGACGATTGACTGCTATGTCTTGGCGCTCTTTGCTTGCTTGAAGATCATGTAGATCACGCCGCCAGAGATGAGTAGTAAACTTATTGCGAGCACCGGACGGAATACGATCCAAGCGACTGCGATGGTGATGAGTCCAGCGATGGCTGTTAGCATCATCGCGACGATGGCGGTGCCGATTCCGACAATATTGCCAATGAATGGGACCACATCGGCCAGCACACTGACGGGGCCCATCAATAAATTGAAGCCAATGAACATAAGCAGTAGACCGCCCGCTCGGAGCGCCCAGGTCATGATCTTGTTGTTGTCTTGAGCGACTTGGATCATGGCATCTGCCGAGTAGGTGCCGCTTTGTAGCAGGTTGATGGTGCCGCCGACTTTAGTGCGATAGGGCTGGAAGCTATCCTGCACTTGTGCGGCGACTAGGCTGATGCTTTGTTCCGGCACCATGGCGAAGCTCACCTTGAGATCGCCGATGGCAGGGTTCGCGGGGTCTTTGCCGATATAGAGCTCGGTGGGGCTTAAGTGGCTCTCGCCAATGTGAGAGGGCACTTTGTAATCACTAGGGAAAGGGAGCGCTTGGGCACCACCAATCATGTCGACTTGGGAGGGGGTGAGGGTGAAGCCTCCCACTGTGACTGGGCTCGCCTTGAAGCTGGTATTGGTGAATCGCATTTCTGCAGGGTTGCGGTGCCCCTCGAGCTCTTGGAAGTTATCGGAGCGCACCGGACGCGTGTTCCACTCTTTGGTGTATTTGTAGGTGGTGACGGTTTCCGTGCTGCCTCCGAGTTTCTTTTGCGTGTCTTTACTTTTACTTTCTTTCCACTGATACATCTCGACCTGACGTGTCAGTTTCAGAGCATGGGCGGAGATGCCAAATTCGCTGTCAGAGGGGCTGTCTGTTGTCACAGCCGTGCCGCTGGTGTGAACCAACTGACCCTCGCGGCTCGGATCGACTTGCGCGGAGTCGATGCTGACGACTGCCCCGGCACCTTCTTTGAGCGTTTTGTAGCGTTTAACGGCCCGTCCTTCATTCCAACTCAATAGTACAATGGATACTATGATCAACAGGATGCCTGTTAGAATGCCTTTGAAAGAGGACGCGATTCGTGAGAACCACGAATTGCTTGAGATTTCGGAGAAGCTGTCAGCTGCCATAACGCGAGACGGTCAAAAAGTGAGTGAGTCAAAAAGAAGAATGCTAGAGAGGATCGCTTAGGCGTGTTGCAGGCGTACCCAACCCGAGTCGGGGTCGTTGCCGGTGCAATCGAGTGCAGCTTGTGCTTCGTAGAAATGTTCTGCGTAGCGTCCACGGTAGATCGCGGGCGCGGTGCCGGGAATGCTGACTTCGCAGGTCCACGTCTTGTTTTCGTGCGCGGCCAATTCGCCTGCGCCTTCGACGACGATTTCGGTTTCAAAGGTAGTTTCTTTACGACGTATGCGCTCGGTGCCGTCCCGGTCGCGATCGTGTAGGTCGATCTTTTCCAGACCACGCACCTTTACGTAGACGCGAGCGTAAGCGACGGTGCTGTCGCTGGCCAGCGCTTGAATATTGAGCTCGAAGGGGACGCCAATTGTGATAGGAGCTGCGGTAATGGATACTTTAGCTGCGTTGCCCGTGATGGCGTTCGCCATTGATTTTACTTTATCGAAGAGTCCCATGTATTTGTGAGGTTTTAATCTTTATGTCGTGAGGTTTGGGATGTATACGATGTCACTAACGGGGTTGGATCAAGTGTATAATGTGTTCGCATTAAGAATCATAGTTTTTGTAACTACAGTTGTGGGCAGTATAGATGTGCTTGCGCACGCGATCAGTGGAGAACGGGAAAACGTCGAACATTGAACGTCCAACGTTGAACATCGAATGCAGGACTTGACTGGCGTCACATCGCTACACTTGGTTGGCGCAGAATTGGAGGTAGCGAACTCGCGCTAGCGAGGTCTTGGGGCTGTCGAATTATGGCCTACACAAAGGGCACGTGCTCGTAGGTCTCCCCTAGGATCTTACTGGAGTCGGCTTCGAGCCACTTGTCGAGCACAGTGCTGTAAACGCTGCGGAAATCGGTGCTGTATTGGAGGTCTTTTTTAACGTCGGTCACGAGCTCGGGGGATTCGCCTAAGAGGCCACCGTTGACGCGTGAGCCCATGACGAAGAGCGGCGCTGCGGTGCCGTGGTCGGTGCCGCCGCTGCCGTTTTCCGCGGGGCGTCGCCCAAACTCGGAAAAGGTCATGGTGATGACTTGCTCATCTTTTTTGTGGGCCTTGAGGTCTTTTTGGAAGGCGTTCATTGCTCCGGATAGCTCGCTCAGTAAGCGCTCTTGATTGCGCAGTTGATTGGAGTGGGTGTCGTAGCCACTTTGCGAGACGAAGTAGACGCGTGTCTCTAAGTCCGCATGGATCAGGGCGGCGACACGTTTGAGTGATTGTGCCAGCTTGTTGCCGGGGTAGTGACTTAAGGCTTTGTATTGGGAGATGATCTTCTCGACTCTACGCTCAGTGACGAGGGTATTCATCATGGTGTGCTGTAGGTAGCTGGCATTGCCTTCGATGTGGTCCGCTTGCAGCAGTTTTTCGTAAGCGAGGTCGGCAGGGTCGTTGCCACGGTCGAAGCGCCCGCGGTGCTTCATGCCGAAGAGCGAGTGGGCTTGCTCGGAGAGGTAGGTCTGTGGGATCATGTCGCCCACGTGGATGGCGGTGGGATCGGCGTTGATATCGTCGGCTTCGGGGCTGCCTGCGCAGGCGTTGTCAAAATAGCGGCCTAGCCAGCCGTCGTGCTTAAAAGTGTCGGCGTCGCTGGCCGTTTCCCAGATCTCGGTGGAGCGGAAGTGGCTGCGGTTGGGGTTGGGGTAGCCTACATTTTGTACGATCGAGAGATCGCCTTCGCCGTAGAGCTGGTGCAGCTCTTCGCAGGCAGGGTGCAGGGCGAGGTCATCGTTGAGATGGAGTAGGCCGTGTTTGAGCCCAATGGTGGGGCGCAGGTTGTAATAGCGATCATCGGTGAAGGGGATGACGGTGTTGAGGCCATCGTTGCCACCGGCCAGCTGAATGATGACCAAGATGCTGCGGTCCCGTTCGGGCGCAGGTGTCTGTGCCATGGCACTGCGCGCCAGAAACGCAGGTGCGGCCCCACTAAATGCTAAGAAGCCGAGGCCGCCGGCTCCGCGGATAAATTCGCGACGTGTGAGGGGTAGGTTTTGCATTTTTGAAGTGTGAAAGGTGAAGTTTGAAAAACTGAAAACCGGTGAACTGAAAACTGGTGAACTGAAAACCTAGCACAGATTATAGGCGGGCGATTGCAGTAGGGCGATAATGGCGTGGCGCACGCGCTGGGCGGCGCCTTCGCCTTGGGTGTCCCCTAAAATGGAGTGGAGTGCGTCGAGGTAGGTCGCCCGTGAGGGGGCGGTGATAAAATAGGTGGTAAAGTGCTTGGCCAGGTCGTCGGGAGCGAGGCTGAGCACTTGTTTGAGTCGCTCTTGGGTGACGAGAAAGTTGCCACGGCCGGCTTCGCGTGCATTTTTGAGCGCGAGTTGTTCGTTGGCGTTGAGCTTCTTCTCGTTGAGATTGGCGAAGAGATAGTCGACGAGTTGACGGCGGGCGCTGATGGTGGTGGAATTGATCCAGTGCTCACCGTAAAGCCAGCCGCGGACGTTGTGTGGATTATAGAAGCTCTGTCCCATGGTTGCCATGCTGCGCAGGATGCGTGCTTCCAAAGGGATGACGTCGAGGCGCAAATCCTGGCACAGGCCGATGTAAAAATGGATCGGGCTTTTGACCATATTGCCCCGGTAGGCGGGATGGAAGAAAAGGCGGCTTTGGAAGAAGGTCTCGATTAAGTAGCGCAGGCTGAAGTTGTGGCTCGCCCATTGTTCGCCAAGCGCCTCGATGTAGGCTTCGGGCACCGCTTCTTCGGTCAGGTAGAACTTAATGAGCTCACGGATCAGGAAAGTGCGAGCCGCTGGTTGTTGGAAGGTGAGGTCGATGACATCGTCGCCGTCCCAATTACCAGTTTCAGCGAATATGGTTTTGGGGGAGGCGTCGTGCAGCTTTTTCTCGAAGTAGAACTCGTAGCGCTTTTTGATGCGATAGCCTGTAAAGGCGCGGGCCGCTTCTTTGATGTCGTCCTCGCTGTAATTGCCTTCGCCGAGGGTGAATAGCTCGAAAAGTTCGCGTGCGAAGTTCTCGTTGGGCTTGCGGGCGGTGTTTTTGACCAGGTCGAGATAGCGCATCATTGCGGGTTCACGGCTGACTTGTTTACACAGCTCGGGGTAGTCTAGGTGGACGCCGCCTCGCAGGGTTTGTTGCAGTGAAAAGAGCAGCGGAGTGTCGCGGATTGAGTTTTGTTCGACCACGAAGACGTCCTGTAGGAAGACTACGAATTTTTCTTGTGCGCTGTGCTCGGGTTGACGGGCGAATGCAAACCAGTCCATGGCAAAGTCGCGGAAAAGTTGACTCTCCTCGCGCTGCAGTTCTTGGCGCAGGCGCCGTTTTTCCTCTTCGTCTTCGACGTTTTTATAGATATGCACGTGTCGCTCATTAGCTGTGGCTTCGTACTCGTTGAGCGCTGTCGATTTGGGCAAGGGGGTGCCTGGTAAGAAGGCTGCTTGGAGGTGCGCCTTGGGGGAGTCGCGCAAGGCGGTAGTCACGGCTTCGGGGGTGGCTGAAAATCCGACGCGTCGTAGGAAGTGTTGTGCCTCTTCGATTCGCCAGAAGCTCATCGGGAGGGGCTTCCAGGCATCTTCGACGGCAAAAGTCTGTGGGGTGGGGGCTGGCTGCGACATGGTTTGAGGAAATAGTAGATCGTTCCAGATGAAAGAAAAGTTTCAATTACTCTCAACAGTTGTTATTGACTGTGAAATAGCTAGAAAAAGCGTTGAACAAAGCTTCCGTGCGGCTTTCGTAGGGGGGAGTATGCTACGCTGCTGTTCCTATAGAATACGTTCCTACTCGTCGATTGCGTTTTCCGCGCTAGCGGCAGTCTTGTTGGCGGCTTGTGGTGGGGCCGACGATTCGCCCGGCCGGTCAGTGCGACCAGAGCCCATTGTGCAGCCGATACCAGTCGATGCGGAGGTGGTTGATTTTTCGGTGGGTGAGTTTGGTGCAAACATTATAGAAACGATCGAGGGGGATGTCGCGACGGTGAATCCTTTGGTCAATGAGTCGGTCGGGGGCTCGCTGGTGATTGGGCGGATCTTGGACAGTCTGGTTACGATGGACCCGAAGACGGGCGAAGTGATTCCAAACCTGGCAAAGTCTTGGGAGATTTCTGAGGATAATTTACAATACACCTTTCACTTGCGCAAGGGAGTGCATTGGAGTGATGGCGAGCCGTTTACCGCAGAGGATGTGGTCTTTACCTGGCAAACCTTCTTTGCCAAACAGTCGGACCCGGAGACGGGGGAGGTGATGACGGGCGAGGATGGGCGGCCACTTTATCGCTACAATTCGCGTTCCACTTTTGGGCAGCAAATTAACGGACAGGAGCCGCAGGTTGAAATGCTTGATGACTTTACTGTGCGCTTTACGACGCCTGAAGTGTATGCGCCCTTTCTGCTCTTTGGGGGCGGAGTCGATATTTTGCCTAAGCATATTTTATACGATGCGTATGAGGACGGCACTCTGATGGATCAATGGAGTTTGCAGACTGCGATTGATGAGCCATGGAAGATTGTCGGGTTGAATATGTTCGTGCTAGAAACGTACCGTCCAGGAGAGCGAATGGTCTTTGCTCGGAATCCGAACTATTGGAAAGTGAATACACAAGGGGAGCGCTTACCTTATGTGGACCGAGTGATTTCCAAAATCGTGCCAGATGGCAATAGTAGTAATGTCGCCTTTGCGCAGGGGCAGACTGATTTCGAGTTCATTGGCCCTGATAATGTGGCTTGGGTGCGGCGGGGCGAAGAGCGCTTTGATTATACCGTGCTGGACATGGGCCCATCGAGTAGCACCAACTTTATTTGGTTTAATCTCAACCCTGGCAAGAATGCGGAGGGCGAACCTTTTGTAGCGCCCTACAAGTTTGACTGGTTTTCGGACAAGCGCTTTCGCCAGGCCATTTCGTATGGCATCAATCGCGAGGGCATCATTCGCGGCGTCTTTTTTAACCGTGCCGACATTCTAAATGGCTACGTCTCGCCCAAGCGCAAGTTTTGGTATAACGACGAGGTGCGCAAATACCCCTATCAAGTCGAACGCTCGCGTGCGCTCTTTCAAGAAATGGGCTTCGAGTATCGCGGTCAGGAACTGTTTGATGCCAATGGGCGTCGGGTCGAGTTCACTTTGATCACCAATTCCAACAACGGGCTACGCGTTGAAATGGCGACTGTATTCAAGGAGAATATGGCTGCGATCGGGGTGGACGTGGAGTTGCAGTTCCTGGACTTCAATACCATCGTCACTAAGATCTCCGATGCCTTCGATTACGAGGCCTGCATGCTTGGGCTCGGTGGAGGCGCCCCGGACCCCTATGCAGGCAAAGACATTTTGATGAGCGGTGGCCGCATGCACTTTTGGTACCCTCAACAGCAAAGCCCTGCGACTGAGTGGGAGGCACGGATCGACGAGCTGATGCGTGAGGTCGGCCGCCATACCGAGGTCGAAGTGCGTAAAGAGTATTTCAACGAGGTGCAGGCCATCCTAGCCGAGCAGCAACCCTTTATCTTTCTCGTCAGTGCCAAGGAATATGCGGGCTATCGTAATCGTTGGCACAATGTCGAGCCGACCCCGCTGGGCGGGGTTACCTGGAATCTAGAATCACTCTGGTCGGAGGGGAGCGAATGATTGCCTTTATCCTAC
>MDTD01082390.1_pt1 | contig 20099 bp, 18 predicted proteins | sample 811221 | NCBI WGS metagenome assembly MDTD01 (sample SAMN05326646, study PRJNA326480) | marine metagenome | isolation source: seawater | place: Pacific Ocean: South West | collected 2011
AGGCAAGGGTGAAAAGGTGTGGTAAGAGCACACCGGTTTTTTGGTAACAAAAAACGCATGGCAAACCCCACTGGGAGCAAGGCTAAATAGAGACGACATTGTGCCAATGGCACTCAAAACGGTCTTTAGTTCGTCGTCTGGGTTAGCTGCTTGAGTTTAAACGTGAGTTTAAACCTAGAGAAATGACTGCTTTAATGACAGAACCCGGCTTACAGACTATCTAGCTTAGATCCCTTTATTTCCAATAACTTGAAAAAACCTCATCAAAAGGACATTTTTCGTGTTCTAGAAAACACAACTTATAGTATTGACTACTTAAATTAAAACCCATAGTATCCCATAAAAACCCAAATTGGAGGTTTATTGAGATTTTTTAAAGAAGAGATTTTTATGAAAAACTTATTTTGTAGATCTACTTTTTTTATTTGTGAGGTAAAAAATTATGTTTTTGTCAAATTTCGAAAACAAACTGGACAAGAAAGGGAGAGTATCAGTGCCTGCTAGTTTTAGATCCCATCTCAGTTCTTTAGGTTATAACGGATTTATAACCTACCCATCATTTAATAATCCAGCTTTAGAAGGATGTTCCCAAGATAGGATTGAAAAGCTCTCTAACTTAATAGACTCATTAAATCCTTTTGAAGAAAAGAGGGATTATTTTGCCACATCAGTTCTTTCTGAAAGTGTAAATCTACAATTTGATAGCGAGGGAAGGGTTTTATTTTCCGAAAAGCTATTAGAGCATGCACAAATAAAAAACAGTGTATTATTTGTAGGTTTGGGAAAAATATTTCAAATTTGGAATCCAAACAATTTTAATAAATTTAAAGTTTTTGCAAGAAAAAAAGCCTTTCAAAATAGAGCTAATTTAAAATGGGATAACAAACAAAAAAGGGAGGAAACATGACAATAAGGATAGGCGGAGGAGAATTAAAGGAACTTAAACCAAGAATTTTAGTTTTAGGAGTTGGAGGTGCTGGTGGAAATGCGATTAACGCAATGATCGAGGCAGGAATGCAAGGTGTAGAATTTGTTGCTGTTAATACAGATGCTCAAGATTTAAAAGAGAGTAAGGCAGATGCAAAAATTCAAATTGGCACAAACTTAACCAAAGGACTAGGAGCTGGCGCAAAAAATGACATAGGTCAAGCAGCTGCTGATGAGTCATTAAATGAAATAACAAATTATCTCCAAGGAGCTAACATGGTTTTTATCACTGCAGGTATGGGTGGTGGAACTGGAACTGGAGCCTCAAGTATAATTGCAAAAGCAGCAAGAGATTTAAATATTTTGACCGTTGGAGTAATTACTTTACCATTTTCTTACGAGGGACCAAAAAGGATGAGGCGAGCTCTTGAAGGAATGGAGTCTCTTAAAAAACATTTGGATACATCAATATTAGTACCTAATCAAAATCTTTTTAAAATTGCTAACGAAACAACAACTTTTGAAGAGTCATTTAATTTGTCAAATGATGTTTTAAAACACGGTGTACAAAGCATAACTGACTTGATGGTCAAACCTGGTATAATAAATTTAGATTTTGCAGATGTTGAAACTGTAATGAGTGCTAGTGGAAAAGCAATGATGGGAACTGGAGAAGCTGAAGGTGAAAATAGATCTTTAACAGCAACTGAAATGGCATTAAACAATCCATTAATTGATGATTATACACTTCAGGGCGCTAAAGGTTTGCTTGTAAATATCACTGGCGGAAAAGATATTACACTTTTTGAAGTTGATCAGGCCGTAAATAAAATAAGAGCTGAAGTAGATCCGGAAGCTGAACTTATCTTTGGAGCTTTAAAAGATGAAAGTCTTAACGGAAAAATGAGAGTATCAATAGTTGCAACATCTTTAGACGGACAAAATCCAAGTACAAAAAGTGTGGTTAACATGTTTAACCGAGTTCAGAATAGAAACACTGGATATTCAGAGGGTTTATTTAATAATGATGTTGAAACTCAAGCAAGCGTTCATAATGCAAATGAAAAGATCTTTCCAAACATTGATGGAGCTACTGCATTTAAATTGGAAGAAGAATATGAAACTAATGCAGATCCGGTTTTTAACAATGACGCTGAAGCCTTTGATCATCAAGAAAATCTTGATTTAAATACATCAAGCGATGCTGGTGCTCTAGAAAATTCTTTGATTCAAGAAAATAATTTTAATTATCCAGAAGATTTAAGAAAAGGGTCGAGTTCGATCACAGAGGAAGAGTATACACCAAAACTTTTCTCTGAAAACAGCTCGGATCCTGAAGAAAATATTGTAGAAAATAATTCAGAAGAACAAAGTCTTTTTGATCAGGAAAACAATGAGGAAGATGATTTTTCAATTCCTGCATTTTTAAGAAGGCAAAAGTTTTGATTAAAAAAAATACTTTTAATGAACACGCCTATATCATCACTGGAAAAAATCCCCCATTTTCCAGTGATGATGAGTGAAGTTATTCATGCCTGCAATCTGAGTAAGGGCGGACTATTTGTAGATTGTACTTTTGGAGGTGGCAACTATACAAAAGAATTTTTAAAACATCCTAATACAAAAGTAATAGCGTTAGATCGTGATCAAAAAGTAATTTCTAAAGCAAAAAAAATTGAGGAAGAAAATCCAAAAAAATTTTTATTTTTTAACGAAAGATTTAGTAATTTAGACAAAGTAATAAGTAAAGGCACAAAACCAGATGCAATTATATTTGATCTAGGTTTGTCTATGGAGCAGATCCAAGATTATAGCAGAGGATTTTCTTTTAACTCCAAAGAAAAAATAGATATGAAAATGGGACTGTCTTATTTATCCGCAGAAGAGGTAATAAATACTTTTGATGAAAAAACTTTAAAATTAATTATAAAAATTTTTGGAGAAGAAAAGGAAGCAGCTAAAATAGCAAAAAATATTATTATAGAAAGAGATAAAAAAAAGATTTCAAATACAAGGGAATTAGTAGAAATAATAAAAAAAAGTAAAAAAAAAAAATTATAATAAAAAAACAAATGTTTGCACAAAGACCTTTCAGGCTCTCAGAATTTTTGTAAATAAGGAAACAACCGAACTTGTTGAAGGACTAATCAAAGCAACTCAGCTTGTAAAAGATGGTGGCAAAATAATTGTAATAAGTTTTCACTCAATTGAAGACAAGATTGTTAAGTTTTACTTTAAAAATTACTCTTCAGATAAGTCTAATCCATCGAGATATTTGCCTAAAACAAATGGTAAAGAAAATACTTTTTTTAAAAATTATCAGAACAAATTTTTGACTCCATCTAAAAAAGAAATTGAAAAAAATCCACCATCACGATCTGCAAAATTACGATATGTTATAAGAGGAAAAAATAATTTTTTTTATCCTGAAAATTTTAAATCAAAATTTAAAAAATATTTAGATTTAGAAAGTTTAAATGATAAATAAAAAATTTATTTTATTAATTTTTATGTACTTGTTATTTTTAGTAAGTATTCCAATTGTAAAAAACAAAACAAGAATAATAGAAAAAAATATTCAAAGTTATGAAAATAAAATTACTAATTTAGAAAGAAACTTATTCGAGGCACAATTAGAGTTCTATTATTTATCATCTCCAGAAGTTTTATCTAAAAATATTAAAAAATATTCAAATACCAATTATACAAATTTAGAATTGTCACAAATTTATTTAAATATTGACCACTTTATTTCAGAACAATCAAAAATATCTAGAATTTTAACTAATGAAAAAAAGAAAAAATAATATTAATCAAAATCAAAAATCCTTTTTTTTTGAAGATTATTTTCAAACTAATTTAAAAAAGAAAGATCAAAATTCAAGAATTTCAGAGGACAGACTATATATTCTTTTTATTTTTTTTTTCTCACTTATTGCAATTTTTTCAATTTCAATTATTTCAACATCACTCCAAAAGACTAATTATGGGAACAAAAAAAAACCCGAACATCAATTTTTTACGCTTAGAAGAGATATAGTTGATAGGAACGGTGAGATTATTTCAAGAAATATAAACTCGTATCATGCAGCAGTAAAAACAAATCTTATAAAGAACAAAAAAAATTTTATATTAAAAATAAAACTTAATTTTCCAGAATTTTCTACATCAGATTTAAAAAATAATTTAGAAAGTAAAAAATATTTTTACCTAAAAAAAAGGCTTACTGAGGATCAAAAAAACAAATTATGGTCATTAGGCGAAAAAGGCATAATTATAGAACCATTTCAAACACGTATTTACCCGCACAGGAAACTGTATAGTCATATTCTAGGTCAAGTTGACGAAGATAATTATGGAATTTCCGGAATAGAAAAATTTTTTGATAAAAAATTGAAAAATCAAAGCAAAATAAAAGAACCACTTATTTTATCACTGGATACAAATATTCAGTACTTAATAAAAGAACAATTAGATAAAGGCATGGAAGATTTTAAATCAAAGTCTGCGGGTGCGTTACTGATGGATGTAAATACTGGGGAAGTTTTATCCCTAGTTTCATTACCAGATTATAATATAAATTTACGTGAAGATATTAGAGACGTTAAATATATGAACCAGATTACAAAAGGAATATATGAGCTTGGTTCTATTTTTAAAACATTTACTGTTGCATTGGCATTAGAAGAAAATATTTTAAATCCTCAAACAATAATAAAAGATATTCCAGATACTGTAACTTGCTCCAAATACACAATAGGAGATATTCACGATTTTCCTGAAAGTTTATCAGTAGAGGATATTTTAATTAGGTCTTCAAATATAGGCTCATTATTAATAGCAAAAAAAATTGGAGAAGAAAAATTTAAAAATTTTTTTAATGACCTTGAACTTTTAGAACAGCAAACAATCGAATTAGAGGAAGTTGGATCTCCACTACCTTTTAAATGGGAAAAATGTAAACTAGAAACAATCTCATATGGTCATGGTATAACAACTACGCCAATACAGGCTGCTGCAGCTTATGCAGCCATCTCTAATGGAGGGTATTTGGTTAATCCAACTTTAGTGAAAAAAGAAAAAAATGTATTGAAAAAAAGAGTTGTTTCAAATGAAACAAGTAAGAAAATGAATAAGATTTTGAGAAAAGTTGTATCTGATAAAGAGGGAACAGCAAGTCTTGCAGATGTTTTTGGTTATGATGTTGGCGGTAAAACGGGTACTTCGAAAAAATATAAGAATGAAAATAAAAACATAAATACTTTCATATCCATATTCCCATCTCAAAACCCAAAATATGTTCTGCTTGTAATTTTAGATGATCCAAAAGGCGCACCACATATTACATACAACTATAGAGGCCAGAATGTGAAAAATATTTCAAGAAATGAAGCAGGATGGAATTCAGTTTATATTGCAGGCAAAATAATAAAAAAAATTGGACCTATTTTAGCCATAAATAACAAAGAAATTTACAACATTCATGTTGCTAAAAAATCTTATTAAAATTCAACTTAATTTTAGTATCGGAAATATTGATATTAAAAATTTATCTTTGGATAGTAGAAAAGTAAAAAAAGGTGATCTTTTTTTTTCTCTTAAAGGAGAAAAATTTGATGGAGACAAATTTATTGATGAAGCTATAAAAAAAGGAGCAAAAGCTGTTGTCTGTTCAAAAAAAACGATAATTAAAAAAAAAAATTTTCCTCATATCAAAGTTAGTAATTTAATCGATACACTGACTTACGCTTGTGAAAAATTTTACAAAGATAAACCAAAAAATATTATTGCAGTGACAGGCACTAATGGAAAAAGTTCAGTCGCTGATTTCTTCTGTCAAATTTTAGAAAACAATAGCAAGCCAGTAGCTTCTATTGGAACTTTAGGAATAAAAAGAAAAAATTATTTCAAAAAAACAAATTTAACAAGTTTAGATATAATTTCTCTTCATCAGGAATTATTTAATTTAAAAAAATTAGGTATAAATAATGTTATTGTAGAGGCTTCAAGTCATGGTTTAGACCAAGGAAGATTAAATGGAATAAATTTCAAAGCTGGAATTTTTACAAATTTTTCTCAAGATCATTTAGATTATCACAATAATATGAAAAATTATTTTGATGCAAAAATGATTCTTTTCACAAAACTACTTAATAAAAAAAAATTTGTTATACTTGATGATGAAATAAATGAATTTTCAAAAATTAAAAAAATTTGTGAAAGAAATAAATTAAAATTATTAAAAATAAACAAAAAATCATTACGAGGCCAAAATGAAATTAACTTGATTGGAGAATTTCAATATAAAAATTTAATGATGTCAATTCTTGCAGCTGAATTGTGCAAAGTAAGTTTGAAAAAAATTTACAATGTGCTTCCTAAAATTAAAAATGTTAACGGTAGATTAGAATTAGTTAGAAATTTTTCAAATAACTCTAAAGTATTTATTGATTTTGCTCATACACCTGATGCATTACTCACTGTTGCAAAAACTTTAAGAAAAAATTCAAAAAATAAATTGTCTTTAGTTTTTGGTTGCGGAGGAGAAAGAGACAAAAAAAAACGAAAAAAAATGGCTCAGATTGCAGGAAGATATTTTGACAAAATTTATGTTACTGATGACAACCCTAGGAGAGAAAATCCAAAAAAAATAAGAAATGAACTTTTGAGGGAATTAAATAAAAAAAATTATTTTGATATAGGAAACAGAAAAAAAGCGATTAAATTCGCAATACAAAATTCATCAATGAATGAATTAATTCTTATTGCAGGTAAAGGCCATGAGACAACACAAGATTATGGAAATAAAATTATTAAAATTTCAGATAAGGAAATAGTTAAAAAAATTAAATTCAAAAGTAAAAAATTTAACAATATTGAGTACGAGAAATATTTAAATGCAAAAACTTTAAAACAAATGAAAATTACCAAAAAGGAAATTAAATTTTATGGTACATCAATTAATTCAAAAGAAACAAAAAAAGGGAACCTTTTTATTGCAATTAAAGGAAAAAATAAAGATGGCCATAACTTTGTTGACCATGCAATTAAAAAAGGTGCAAGACTGAGCGTAATTTCTCAAGTTAAAAAAATAAAAAATAAGGATAAGATTTTAAAAGTAAAAAATACTAAAACTTTTCTAGAAAACTTTGCTAGCTTAAAAAGACTTCAATCAAATGCAAAAATAATTGCAGTTACGGGTAGCTCAGGAAAAACAACAGTTAAAAGTTTAATTGCTAAAACACTTTCAAAGTTTGACCCAACTCATTATTCACCGAAATCCTTTAACAATCATTATGGTGTACCTTTAAGTTTATCAAATTTAGAAAATCGTCACTCATATGGCGTTTTTGAGATTGGCATGAGCAAGTCAGGAGAAATAAATAAACTATCCAAGTTTGTTAAACCAGACATTGCAATTATCACAAACATTGCCGCGGCTCATATTGAAAACTTTAATAATTTAAAAGGTATTGCTAAAGCTAAAGGAGAAATCATAGATAATATACATTTAGGTGGAACTATAATATTAAATAAGGACGATAAGTATTATAACTATTTTAAAAGAAAAGCTTTAAATAAAAAAATAAAAATAACATCATTTGGGATTTTAAGAAATGCTGATATCAGGCTGATTAAAATCAATAAATCGAAAAGTAAAAAAATTTTACAAATTAAAGTTTTTGATAGTATAATTTCTCTTAAAACAAACGACATTTCTAATTCAAATATTTTGAATATTTTGTGTTGTTTAGCAGTATTACAAATTCTGAATTTAGATTTAAAAAAAGTAAAAAATCTTTTTAACAATGTAAATTCTTTATCTGGTCGAGGTAAAATTCATACAATAAAAAGATTTCAAAAAAATTTCACTCTCCTTGATGAAAGTTACAATGCTAATCCACTATCAGTAAAGAATGCTATTATTAATTTATCAAAGATTAAAAAATATAAGCAAAAAAAGTACCTATTATTAGGGGATATGCTCGAACTGGGCAAGAAATCAGATTTTTATCATAAGAGTCTATCAAAAATTATTAACAGAACAGACATAGATAAATTATTTGTTTATGGCGAAAAGGCATTAAAAACTTATAAGTATATATATGCAGGAAAAAGAGGAAACATTTTACAAAACAAAAATGATTTTGACGAAATATTTTCAAAGGTTTTACAAAATAAAGATTTCTTAATGATAAAGGGTTCAAACGCAACAGGGTTAAGCAAAATTTCACAAAACTTAATTAAAGGAACTAGTAATGCTTTTTAGTTTTTTAACTTCATTAATTGATAGTTATTCATTTTTAAACGTATTTAAATATCTAACTTTTAGAACTGGACTTTCATTAATGACTTCACTTTTAATTGTTTTTTTAATAGGTGGGCCGTTAATAAAATTATTTTCAAAAAATCAAATTACTGGTCCAATAAGACAAGATGGTCCTATAGATCACATTATTAAAAAGTCAGGTACACCAACAATGGGTGGTGTAATAATTTTGATCGGAATGATTTCAAGTACAATTCTTTGGGCAGATCTTAATAATATATTCATATGGACATTAATATTTGTTTCGATTGGACTTGGTTTGTTAGGTTTTATAGATGATCTTCTTAAAATAAAACTTGAAAATTCTAGAGGGTTAAATCTTAAATTAAAGTTTTTTGGACAGCTACTTGTCGGGGGGATAGCTTTATTTATTCTTATCAAGTTTTCTAATCATCAATATTTATATAATTTGTACTTTCCATTTTTTAAAAATTTAATTTTAGATATGGGAATATTTTTTATACCTTTCGGTCTCTTTGTTTTAATTGGCTCTTCAAACGCAGTCAATTTAACTGATGGATTAGATGGTTTAGCAACGGTTCCAGTTATGTTAGTAGCTCTTTCTTTTACGCTAATAAGTTACGTAGTCGGTAATACAATTTTTTCTGAATACTTACATTTGCAATATATTCCTGATGTCGGTGAAATATCAATTTTTTGTGGCGCTATTGTTGGGTCTTGTTTGGGTTTTCTCTGGTATAATGCTCCTCCAGCTAAAATTTTTATGGGAGATACAGGATCTTTGTCTTTAGGAGGTTCGTTAGCTGCTGTTGCAATCATTGTGAAGCATGAAATAGTTTTAGCTATAATTGGAGGGCTATTCGTTTTAGAAACTATCTCAGTAATAATTCAAGTAATCTCATTTAAGTTAACAGGAAAAAGAGTTTTTATGATGGCGCCAATACATCATCATTTTGAGAAAAAAGGTTGGGCCGAGTCGACTGTAGTAATTAGATTTTGGATTATAGCTATAATTTTGGCATTAATTGGTCTAGCAACATTAAAATTACGTTAATCAATGGAATCAAGCTATCCATTAAGCAGAAAAAAATTTGCAATATACGGTTTCGGCCTGTCGGGAAAGTCAGTTTTAAAATTCCTAAAAAGGTTAAAAGTACAGAACTATTACATATGGGATGATAAAAAAAAGGTAGTTGGTCAACAAAGTTTTAAAAATTTTTCAAACTTACTCTTAGAAGTCGACTTTATTGTAATGAGTCCAGGGATAGATATAAAAAAATCAAGATTTAAATCAATTTTACTTAAAAATAAAAATAAAATAATCACCGATCTTGATTTATTCTTTATGTTAAAACCAAAAAAAATAAACTCTATTGTAATTACAGGAACTAATGGAAAATCAACAACTTGTAAAATTATAGAACATATTCTTAAAAAAAATCATAAAAAAGTGCATCTTGGTGGGAACATAGGCCAACCTATACTTGATTTAAAAATTAAAAATAATTCTAACGTTATAATTGAAACATCCTCATTTCAGTTAAATTATTCAAAATTTATTAAGCCAACAATGGCCGCACTACTCAATATTACAATGGATCATTTGGACTGGCATAGAACAATGAAGAATTATGTAGACTCAAAATTTAAAATTTTTTCAAAACAGGGCAAAGAGGACTATGCTTTCTTAAGCCAAAAAAATCTCATTAATTCATTTAAAAAAAAGAAATTTGAAAGTAGTTTAATCAAAATAAAACAAAATATTTATAACAAGATAATTCGTAAGATTGATAACGAATATTTGCTATCAAAGTCTAACGAACAAAACCTGTTATTTGCTTTTTTTATAGCAAAGAAATTAGGAATTAAGGAAAAATTTATTATAAAATCTTTAAATTCATTTAAAGGATTGCCTCATAGACATGAAATATTTTACCAAAAAAAATCAATTGTCTTTATAAATGATTCAAAGGCTACAAGTTTTACTTCCTCTAAGTATGCGCTAAGAAGTAATAAAAATATTTTATGGATAGTCGGAGGATTGCATAAACTAAAAGACAAATTTCATTTAAGAGGATTAAAACAAAATATAATAAAAGCTTATATTATTGGAAAAAATGTTAGGTATTTTATTAATCAAATAAAAAAAAATATCGATTACAAAGTTTCATTTACTCTGGACAAAGCATTAAAAAATATTTTTAGTGATATTAAAAAAAACAACTTCCAAAAAAAATATGTTGTCTTATTTAGCCCTTCAAGCGCTTCTTATGATCAATTTGATAATTTTGTACATAGAGGAAACGAATTTAAATTTTTAGTCAAAAAATATGCAAAAAAATATTTTAAATAACTACTGGAGAAATGTAGATAAAAGTATCTTAACTGGTTTTTTACTTCTATTTTTACTTGGGGTATTTTTTTCTTTTGCTTCAACTTCTTTTCTGGCAGGAGAAAGATTAAACAAAGATTACTACTTTTTTTTCTCTAAACATTTTATATTTGCGATCTCGTCCATTTTTTTAATGTTATTTATTTCCTCGGTAAAATTAAGGATTATAAAAATTACTTTTATTCCTGCTTTTTTAATTCTCTTTGCTTCATTAATTTTAGTTCCAATTGTAGGTATTGAAGTAAAAGGATCAAAACGATGGTTAGATCTTGCCTTTTTTCGATTTCAGCCTATTGAGTTTATAAAACCATTTTTCATTCTTATCGTTGCAAAAATCCTGTCTAAAAATGACAATAAAATTAATAGAATTTCTTATTTTTTAAGTTTTTTAGTGCTTTTACTTTTAATTATTTTTTTAATTAATCAACCTGATGTTGGTCAATCAATACTATTGATTGGAACTTGGATAGCAATAGTTTTTGTTTCAGGAATAAATTTAGTTTACATTTTTAGTTTTTTCGGTATCTCAACTGCTCTTTTAGCAAGCTTATTATTAATTTTTCCAAATAAATTTGGCTATATAACGAAACGTTTAGAAGTTTTTTTTGATCCCTCTAAAGGTGACACTTTCCAATCTCAAAAGGCACTTGAAGCTATAAAAGAGGGAGGATTAACTGGTCAAGGCATGGGAGAAGGTATTCTAAAGTACAACGTTCCTGAAGCTCATACAGATTATATAATTTCAGTCATAACAGAGGAATTTGGATCAATAATTTCAATTTTACTTATTTGTATTTTTTTGTATATATCTTTTAAAATAATTAAAAAGACTATTTCTGAACAAGATAGGTTTTTAAAAATCTCACTCTCCGGCCTCTCATCTATATTAATTTTTCAAACATTTATTCATATCGGTGTTAATGCCGGATTGCTTCCAACGACAGGAATGACGCTACCTTTTTTAAGTTACGGGGGATCCTCAATGATTGGAAGTGCAATTTTAGCAGGAATAATTTTAAATTTTACAAAAAAAAGGTTTTCTAGCAATGAACTATAAAAATAAAAAAATTTTAATAGCAACAGGAGGAACAGGGGGTCATGTTTTTCCAGCCTATAGTTTAGCAAAAAATCTTCTCAAGAAAAATTTGTCTGTTGAAATCTTGACTGATAAAAGAGGATTAAAATATTTAAAAAAATATGAAGACTTAAATTTAATTTTAAACAACTCAGCTACAATATTTGCTGGAAATATTTTTAAAAGAATTTGGTCTTTTTTTGTTATCATTTGTTCTTTTTTTAAATCTTTACTTATACTTTCTAAAAAAAAACCTTTTGTGGTTTTTGGCATGGGAGGTTATTCTTCGTTTCCAGTGTGTATAGCCTCGAAGATACTTGGAATTCCATTTATAATTTATGAAAATAATTTATTTTTAGGAAAAAGTAATAAATATTTATTACCTTATGCATATAAATTATTTGTTTCTTACTCTGAAGTAGAGGGAATAGAGGAAAAATATAGGGATAAATTAGTCGATGTTGGCAATATAATTCGTGAGGAAATACTTAATTCAAAGCTAGATTATACACCCCTTAATGAAAACACACTTAGTATTTTAATTTTAGGTGGTAGCCAAGCAGCAAAATCATTTGGTGACCAATTACCCGAAATTTTTAAAACATGTGTCCTAAGTGGAATGAAACTAAGGATATATCAACAATGTATCCAATCTCAGAGTAATAAATTGCAAGAATTTTATAAATCCCTAAAAATTGATTTTGAACTTTTTAGTTTTACCGATAATTTATTAAAATATTTCTCGAAAATTGATTTAGTTATTACTAGATCAGGTTCCTCAATAACTGCAGAATTATTAAATTGTAACATCCCATTTATTTGTATTCCGTACCCTTATGCGGCCGATAATCATCAAGAAAAAAATGCTCTATACTTTAAAAATCAAGAATTTAGTTTTTTGGTTAAAGAAAACGAAATACAATATAAATTATTTCCATTGATTAAACAGATTTATAAAGATAAAAAAATACTTAAACAAATCAGTGATAAACAAAAAAAATATTCGAATAAAGAAACATTTAAAAAAATAGAAATTGAACTCTTGGATTTAATCAATGGCTGACATAAATCTTGGTAAAAAAGAATTGATACATTTTATTGGTATTGGTGGAATAGGAATGAGTGGTTTAGCTCAAATAATGAAAAACATGGGTTTCAATGTTCAAGGGAGTGACATCAGTGAAAATAAAAACACAGATAACTGTAAAAAAGCAGGTATAAAAATTTTTATTGGTCATTCAAAAAAAAATATCTCAAAAGCTACTATAGTTGTTAGGTCTTCCGCAATCAAAAAAAATAATGTTGAATTAAAACTCGCAACAAAGAAAAAAATTCCCTCTTACGATCGTATTGATGTTCTGGCTAATATTGTTGCGCTCAAAAAAAAGATTATTATTACAGGCTCACACGGCAAAACAACTACAACTTCACTAGTATCAAAAATTTTATCAACAGCAAAACTTGATCCTACTATTATAAATGGAGGAGTAATAAACTCTATAAAAAATAACGCAAAGTTAGGAAAAGGGGAGTGGGCTGTTGTAGAGGCAGATGAATCGGATGGCAGTTTTCTAAAAATTCCAATTAATTACTCTATTGTAACAAATATAGATAGGGAACATTTAGATTTTTACAAAACTTATGAAAAATTGAAAAAAGCTTTCTTGGCATTTTTAAATAAAACGCCACCTATCGGAAAAGCAATAGTTTGTTTGGACGATACAGAATTAAAAAAGATTTTTAAGAGTGCAAAAATAAAAAATTTTTTAACCTATGGTTTTGATAAAAAGGCACATTATCAAATTTGTAATGTTAAATATTCAATAAATCATACCACCTTTGATTTAAAAATTAGAAATAATAACTCAAGATATTTGTACATTGGTAATATTTTATTAAATCTTGTAGGAGACCATAATGTTCTCAACGCAACGGCGGCTATAGGCGTGAGTTTAAATTTGGGAATTAAAATATCTGTTATAAAAAAAGCATTAAAAAATTTTTCAGGGGTTCAAAGAAGATTAACTAAAGTTTTGCAAAAAAATAATATTGAATTTTATGATGATTATGCACATCATCCCACAGAAATTAAATCAGTAATAAGTGGAATTAAAAAAATCTCAAATACCAGAAAATTAATAGTAGTATTTCAACCACATAGATATTCAAGAATTAGAAATTTAAAATTAGAGTTTGCAAATTGTTTTAGAGGAGTATCCTCGGTGTTACTTTGTCCAGTATATGCTGCTGGAGAAAAAAAAGATTTAAATTACAATCAGGATAAATTCGCTAAACTAATAAGTAAATTTTCAGGAGTTCAAGTAATAACTATTCAAAATGAGATAGATTTAACTAAATTTTTTAAAAAAAATTTGATCAAAAATGAAATTGTTATTGGAATGGGCGCGGGGACTATTTCAAAATGGATGAATAATTTAAAGTATACAATATGAGTCCTTTAATAAAAAATTTAAAAGATTTATTTGGTGATAAAATAAGATTAAATGAAAAATTATCAAAATATAATTGGTTTAATTCCGGTGGTCCTGCTGAACTATTTTTTAAAGCGGAAAATGAAAAGGAATTAGCATCATTTTTAAGTCACTTAAAACCTAATTTAAATTCTATTAATATTATCGGAGCTGGATCTAACACCTTGATAAGGGACGGAGGTGTAAAAGGTGCAACAATTAAATTATCATCAAACTTTTCTTTCATAAATTTAATAGAAAAAAATATTATTGAAGCTGGAGCTGCAACCTTAGATAAAAATATTGCAAACTTTTCAAAAGAGCAGTCTTTATCAGGGCTAGAGTTTTTATCTTGTATTCCAGGATCAGTCGGTGGTGGAATTAGGATGAACAGCGGATGTTATGACTCTGATTTTTCAAAAATTTTAACTTCGATCAAAGTGATGGATTTTAACGGAAGTATAAAAGAAATAAAAAGAGATCAAATCAATTTTTTTTATAGAGGCTGTAGTCTTCCTGAAAACTTAATTATATTAAGTGTAAAATTACAAGGAATTCCCTCTAAAAAAGAGTTAATCGAAGCAAAACAAAAAGATTTTATACAAAGAAAAATAGATTCACAACCAAAAGGGGTTAAAACTTGCGGGAGTACCTTTAAAAATCCAGAGGGTACAAAAGCGTGGAAATTAATAAAAGAATCAAAAAGTGATAAATTATTTGTTGGTGACGTAAAAATTTCAGAAAAGCACAGTAATTTTTTTATTAACAATGGTAGTGCCTCATCTTTTGAAATCGAGCAGCTAATAAATAAAGTTAAGGAAAATGTTTTTAAAGAAACGGGTAAAAAGCTGGAATTAGAAATAAAAATAATTGGAAATAACATTTAATTTTATGAAAAAAAAAATATTAGTAATTTTAGGAGGTAATTCAAAAGAAAGGGAAATTAGCTTAAAATCAGGAAAGGCTTGTATTAAAGCATTAAAAAATTTAAAACATAAGACCCAAATATTTGATCCAGCAAAAACTCATTTTAGTCAATTAAAAAATTATAAAGCAGATTTAATTTTCAATTCTTTGCATGGTAAAGATGGTGAAGATGGTATTGCACAAAGTTATTTTGAGTTTTTCAAATTTCCTTACACTCACTCTGGCGTACTATCGTCAATGAATGCAATGAACAAGATAATATCAAAGGAAATTTTTAAAAAAAATAAAATTTTATCCCCAAATTCTTTTTCGGTAAATTCTGTAAATTTTTCTGAATTAAGAATAAAAAAAAAGATAAAAAGTTTAAAAATAAAATATCCTTTGGTAGTTAAACCTTCTGACGAAGGATCAAGTATTGGAGTAAGAATTTGTAAAAATTATAATGCTCTCAAAAAGAATACTAAGGAACTACTAAATGAATACAAATCTTTAATCGTAGAAAAATTTATTGGCGGACAAGAAATACAAGTTGCCGTAATTAATGGCAAAGCTCTAGGAGCAATAGAATTAAAACCTAAAAGAAATTTTTATGATTATAAAGCGAAGTATTCAAAAGGGGCTAAAACAAAACACATTATGCCTGCAAATTTAAGCAAGAAGAAATATTCTGAAGTTCTAAATTTAGCAACAAAAGCACACAAAGCTCTAAAATGTAGAGGAGTAACAAGATCAGACTTTAAATTTGAAAATAATAGATTTTGGATACTCGAGACGAATACACAACCAGGAATGACGGACCTATCTTTAGTACCTGAGATAGCAAGATATAGGGGTATAACGTTTAAAAAACTTGTTGAAAGCATCATTCGTGATGCAAGTATTAATAAATGATAAAGACGTTAAAATTTTTTTTATTAATATTTATTTTCTTATTATTTACTACATATAATTCAGATAGACAAAAAAACTATAAAAGTTTTTTTTTTAAAATAGAGAATATATATATTGAAAATACAAATTTTATCGATGAAGAAAAACTCAAAAAAGATTTAAATTTTTTGAAGGGAACAAGTTTACTATTCCTTAACGAAAAAAAAATTATAAACATCTTTTCTAAGTATAAATTTATATCGAATGTGAGATTAAGGAAGTCTTATCCGAATAATATCGAAATTAAAGTTTTTGAAAAAAAACCTGTAGCAATACAAGTTTTGGGAAATGAAAAATTCTATATTACTGAAAAAGGAGAAAAATTAGTTTTTTTAAAATCAAAATCTTATCAAGATTTGCCTATTATATTTGGTGATCAAAAAAATTTTAGCTCCTTTTTCGAGGAATTAAGAAAAAGCAACTTTTCTCCAATTCAAATAAAAGCTTTTTACTATTTTGATATTGGAAGATGGGATATTGTACTAAAGAATAATAAAACTATAAAACTGCCTAAAGAAGGTTATATGGAAATTTTGGCAAATATAGATTCGATTATAAATGATAAAAATTTTTTACGATATAAAATTTTTGACTATAGAATTAAAGAACAGTTAATTTTAGAATAATATGCAAACAGATCAGCCGTATTTATTTATAGATATTGATGATAAAAAAATTATCTTTTCAGCAATTAGGTATAATGAAACATCTGATTACGAAATTATTAGCAATTTAATTGTAAAGTCTGATGGAATTGAAAATGGCAAGATTGTAAATGTCAAAAAATTTTCAACAGTCATTAAAAATACTCTTAGCGAAATGGAGGAAAAAATTAATCATCTCTTCACCAAGGCAATTATAATTATAAGTCCTGACAAGATTAATTGTATTAATGTTTGTGGTTATAAAAAACTAAATGGATCTCAAGTTTCCAAAGAAGATGTAACGTATATTTTAAATGATTCCAAGAAGCTAATAATACTAAACGAAAATAGAAATTCACTAGTGCATCTTTTCAATTCAAGTTTTTCTATTGATAGTGACAATTTAGAAAACTTACCAATAGGTCTCTTCGGAGAGTTTTATAATCAAAACATGAGTTTTTTTTTAATTGAGAAAAATACTTTAAAAAATATAAAATCTCTTTTTAATGACTGCGGAATTAGTATTGAAAGAATAGTTTTAAAATCTTTTGTTGAAGGTATAAATTTATTAACAAAAAAAGTTATAGACAAAAATTTTCTCACTATAAAGATACAAGAGGAAAGAAGTAATTTATCGTTATTTAAAAATAACTGTTTTTTATACTCAGAAGAATTTAATTTCGGATCAAATTTGTTCCTTCAAGATTTATCAAAAATATGTTCTTTAAAAATAGAAGAGGTAGAAAGTGTTTTAAAGGATTTAAATTTAAAATCTTTTTCTAATCGGCTTGAACATGAAATATTAGATAAAAAATATTTTATTCATTCGCCTTATAGAAAAATTAGACTTAAATTAATTTATGATGTTGTAGAAGCAAGATTAGATGAACTATTTGAAATTTTTTATAAAAAAAATATTAATTTAAATTATTATAAAAAAAGCAACAAGGCTCTTTACATATATGTTGAAAATCCCATTTTATTGAAAATTATAAAGAGCATTTTTGAAAAAAAAAACATAAAAGACTTACAAATTGTTTTTAACGAACCTTACGAAGAAAGACTTGTCTCAGCTATACTTGGCACGGCAGAATTAGTCGGTAAAGGATGGGAAAAAGAAGCTATCCCAATTATACAAAGCAAAAAGTCAATAATATCTAGACTTTTTTCAAGCTTATTTAGTTAAGTAAAACTGTATTTTTTTGAAACATTAGTTGTCTTAAGGATAATCAGTCAATTTACTATAAAAGGTCATGTTAAAGATTTACCAAAAAACCGTTTCGAGACCAATCACCTTCAAAGGAATAGGTCTTCATAATGGTTTAAAATGTGAAATTAAAATTTTGCCAGCATCAGAAAACCATGGAATAGTTTTTAAAAGAGTTGATTTAAGTGGAGAAAATTTAATTGAAGCAAATCATAAAAATGTTTCATCAGCAGTTCTCTGCACCAAACTTTCAAATAAATCTGGAGTATCTGTATCAACAGTCGAACATTTATTAGCAGCTCTTTATATAGCAGAAGTCGATAACGTTTTAATTGAGATAAATAATTCAGAAATACCAATAATGGATGGTTCTTCAAAAGAATTTGTAAATTCAATAAATGAAATTGGTTTAAAAGAATTAAAGGCAAAAAGAAAATATTTGAAAATAAATAAAAAAATTGAACTTATTGATGGAAAAAAAATAGTATCAATAGAACCTGATACAGAAGGTTTAAAAGTTGACTTTGAATTAGTATACCCAAATCACATTATAGGAAAACAAAACAATAAAATTAATTTTGCAAACACAAAACTCGAGGATGTTTACAACTCCAGAACTTTTTGTCTGTACGAAGATATTGAAGAAATTAAAAAAATTGGTTTAGCTAAAGGAGGTTCTTTGGAAAACGCCATTGTTGTAAAGGATGAGGAAATATTAAATATCGGAGGTCTGAGAAATAATAAAGAATTTGTAAATCATAAGATTTTAGATTTAGCAGGAGACTTTTTATTATCAGGATTTAGAATTCTAGGAAATGTAAGATGTATTCAAGGAGGCCATAATCTAAGTTATTTATTTCTAAAAAAACTTTTTCAGAATTCTTCTAATTTTGAGGAAATAGAGGCAGACAAAGTTGTTTCAACGAAACCAATTTTAAAAACATCAGTAAATAAGCTAGCAGTTAACGCTTAATAACCTTTAAATTTACCTAATTAAATTTTTTTGATAAGAGTTCTTCAATGTATCAAAAATTAATTATTATTACTTTTTCATTCCTATTGTTATTCTCGTGTTCTAAAAAGGAGCCAGAGGTAAAGATTTCGGGAAGTGATCAGTCTTTTATAATTTATAAAGAAGCGGTAAAGGCTATGAATGACGGTGATATTCTATATGCTTCAAGAAAGTTTTCAGAGGCAGAATTATTATTACCTCAAATAGAGTTTTCGGCCAAAGCTGCACTGATGTCTAGTTATTGTCTTTATTTAATAAATTTTTATGAGGAAGCATTAGAAAGTTTGGAAAGATTTGTAAAAAATTATCCTGCTGATAAGAATATATCATACGCTCATTACCTAATTGCTATTTCTCTTTACGAACAAATATTGGATGAAAAAAAAGATTTAAAACCACTATTAGATACCAAAGCAAAAATAGAATTCTTTCTAAAAAAATATCCGGATACAGAATATGCAATTGATTTAAAATTTAAAATGGACCTAATTAATAATCAATTAGCTGCGAAAGAGATGTATATAGCAAAATACTATATGGAGTCAAAAAAGTGGATACCGGCTATCAATAGACTTAAAACAATTGTTGATGACTTTTCAGAAACAATATTTATTGAGGAAGCCCTTCATAGGTTAGTAGAGGTTTATTATAAAGTTGGTTTAGAAGAAGATGCAAAATCAGCCGCAGCTTTATTAGGTTATAATTATAATTCTGGAGAATGGTATAAACAGTCATACAAAATACTAAATAAAAATTATAAAATAGAAAAAAAAATTAAAACTAAGAAAAATGACGGTTTGATTAAAAGAACCATAAAGAAAATACTTAAGTAAAAAAATGAAGAAAAATAAAGATGTATTAATCAAAAAATATAAACAAAAAATAAATATTTTAAAGAAATATGATGAATCATACTACGACAAAGACTCACCTATAGTTTCAGATTATAGGTATGATGAAATCAAAAAAGAAACTATCGAGCTTGAAAATAACTACCCGTTTTTAAAAAAAGAAAGTTCTGTTCAAGATAAAGTTGGATATAAGCCCTCTACAAAATTTAAAAAAATAAAACATTCTAAGCCAATGCTATCATTAAGCAATGCTTTTGGAATAGAGGATATGGAAGAATTTTTGAAAAAGATAAAAAATTTTTTAAATGATAAAAATTTAAAACCTGAACTAACATGCGAGCCAAAAATTGATGGTATTTCAGCTTCTCTTAC
>MDTD01159229.1_pt1 | contig 20097 bp, 20 predicted proteins | sample 811221 | NCBI WGS metagenome assembly MDTD01 (sample SAMN05326646, study PRJNA326480) | marine metagenome | isolation source: seawater | place: Pacific Ocean: South West | collected 2011
CCTTATAGCGGGGACGACGGGATTCGAACCCGCGACCTCCTGCGTGACAGGCAGGCGTGAACTCCAGACTTCACCACGCCCCCGTACATTTAAATATAATAAAGAATTAATTTAACCACACAAATTATTTTCTAATCTTAAAATAAAATTAATGAAAATTAGTTTTGGAACCAATATAGTAAAAGGGCCCTGGGGTGGAGGGAATCTTTTCTTAATTAATTTACAAAATTACTTAATAGAAAAAGGACATGAAGTTGTATTTGGATTAGAAGATGAAGATATTGATGTCATTTTATTTACAGATCCAAGAAAAGGAATAGGAAGTACATCACTCATCAGCACAAAAGATATTACAAGATATAAAAAAAATTCGAATAAAGATGTAATAGTAGTTCAAAGAATCAATGAGTGTGATGAAAGAAAAAATACAAAAAAAATAAACAAACTATATAAAAAAGCATCTGAATTTTCAAATCATGTTGTATTTGTTAGTAAATGGTTACAAAATATTTATCTTGATTTAGGAATGAATGAAAATAAAACTTCAGTAATTATGTCTGGTTCAAATAGCAAAGTTTTTAATTCTTACGGCAGAACTCAAAAGCCTGCAGATAGGAAGTTTAGAGTAGTAACCCACCATTGGAGTTCAAACTGGATGAAAGGTTTTGAATTGTATTTAAAGTTAGATAAAAAGCTTGGCGAACCTATTTTAAAAAATAAAATTGAATTTACTTATATTGGAAATGTAGATAAGAACTACCAATTTGAAAATACTAAAATAATTCCGCCACTGTCGGGGTTAGAACTAGCTAGTGAGTTAAAAGAGCATGATATTTATATTACAGGTAGCTTAAATGAGCCTTCAGGAAATCATCATATAGAGGGAGCGCTTTGTGGTCTACCTATTCTATATATTAACAGTGGAGGAATTGCAGAGTATTGTAAAGACTATGGTCTAGAAATAAATCTAGATAACTTTGAAGAAAAAATTCTTTACATGGTTGAATATTACGAAAAGTATAAAAACAAAATGGGCAGCTATCCATATGAATCAAATAAAATGTCAGAACAATATTTAAAATTATTCAAAAAATTATTAGATCAATAATATTGACCTGATCCATGAGCTCCATCATAATAAAATAACGGCTCATCAATATACAAAAGATTTGCTAATTTTATAACATTTAACCAGCAATCATAATCTGCTTTTTCCGGAATTCCTCTAAAGCCTCCTACAGTTCTAATTAATTCAGTATCAATGGCGACGCTAGACTTAATAACACAATTATGAATTTTTAGAAAATCTTCATTCCAAATTTCTGGTAATTTTCCTGTTTTTAAGTATTTTGTATACCTATATTTCTTTTTAAGAACCTTATTAAAATGTTCTCTATTGTATAGAGGATATTTTTGATGATCTGAATATTCTCCAAATCCAAAATATCCTTCAGTTGAAGAAAATTTATAATACCCTTCTTCCATTGCAACTATTTGTTTTTCTAGCTTACTCTCCATCCAAAAATCATCGTCATCTAAAAGAGCAACATATTTACCATTTGCATTTTCAATTCCTATATTTATTAAAGGTTGTCTTGAACCAGTCCATCTTGGAAGTGTGTTTCTTCGAATATTTATTTGTTTAACTTTTTTTCCAAAAGAATGCTTATAATATCTTTCGTCTGTAGATTCATCGTTAATTAAAATTATTTCAAAATCATCCATTGTTTGATTTAAAACACTATTTATAGCATTTGATAAATAATCAAATCTATTGTAACTATGTATAACTACTGTAACTAATCTTCTCATAATTTAGGTTTTACTTTTTATTGTGTATAGGTCTGTTTTAAATAATAAATATGAATTTATAAAGTAAAAAAATAATCTCCAACCATCTTTGAATCTTGATATATTTGTTGAACCATATTTTCTAGTTCTGTAGTGCACTGGTAGCTCAACGATTCTCTGCGCTGAGTAAGCTGAAGAGAATATTAAGTCAAAATCACAAAATGGATCAGAAACGTACATACTCTTTTGCCACTTTGTTATAAATTCAATATTTGATTTTTTAAATACTTTTGTACCACACAATGAGTCGGATAATTGAACTGATATTAATTTTGAAATTAGAAACTGAAAAACTCTATTACCAATTTTATTTAAAAACTGCATTGATCCTTTTTCCATTTGATAAATTAATCTTGTACCATTGACAAAATCTGCGTTTCCATATTCTATAATCTCAAAAAAATCTGTAAGCGTTTCTGGATCAACACTTAGATCAGAGTCTAGAATGGCAATTAAGTCATTGCTACTTGCATCAACACCTTCCCATACTGCATTCGCTTTGCCATTATTTGATTGTTTTATAACTTTTATATTTAAAGAACTAAGTTGCTCTTTAATCTGTACAGATTTTTCATATGTATTATCCCTTGACTCTCCACAAACAATAACGAGCTCATAATCTTCATTAAAAGATGGTATTCTTCTAATTACTTCATCCAGGTTTCCTTCTTCATTTTTAGCTGGGATAATTATAGATTTTGTTAAAGTGTTTTTTGTTTCTGATAATTTTGAATAAATTAGATAATTTCTCATTCCTAAATTTATAAATGGTAAGAATAAATAGCAAATAAAGTTAATTAAAGGTCCCAGTCCAAATAATCTAAATGGAATATAGAGCCTATTGTATTTTTTAATTCTTTGAAAGCTAGAAGCTTTTAAAATAGCTTCAATCTTTTCTGGTTTGATGTAAGACTTTACATCTGTTTTATCTTTTATGCCTAATTTTTCTATTAATTTAATCAAAAAGTGCCAGGGTGGATTAATGCTTGAAAGAATTAAATATCCATCATCTTTAAGATGATTCTTTATGTTTTTTAAAGTATTGTATATATCATCGCTTAATTCAAAAATATCAGTCAATACTAATAAATCAAAATTGTTGCCGTCAGATTCACGATTTAAAGCTTCATTAACTGTTTCCCCTTCTTGAAGTTTTACAATATTATTGAACATTTGATCCGGTATATTTGAATTAAAGTTAACAATATTTGCATAATTTGAATCACTCTTAATGTACTTTAAAATTTCATTCTTGTGACTTTTGTAAAAATACTTAGAGGTTAAATTCATAATTATGTCTCATTTTATTGAATATATTTCTATTGTAAATACTTCTCTTTTTCATTATCTTGGTGCCTTAATATTCCAAAAATTAAATGTGTACGAGGGGTATATTGCGAAATTTTTAATTTATGAATAATCACAGATAATATAGCTTGGTCTTGACGATGGTTAAGCCTAGAGCTGCCTTTAGGTGCTATTGTTGATTCATCAATACAACTTTGATACCAAAGGTTAAGTAAATCTTTCACCTTATCAGAATTTTTAGCAAATCCCACAATACCGCCACTTATGTTTCTTTTTTTTAATAAGTTAGTGGGAACATTAAGTTTTCTTAATGTTCTTTCATGAGTCCAACGTTCAATGTTGTCAGAACTCTGCGGAGAATAAAATCCATTTTTTCTTATGATTGTTTTTATTAAATTTAACTCCTTAGTTATTAGGCAACCTGCATCTAACCAAATTACATTTTTTTCTGTTTCATTAAATTCATTGTATATTGATATAGGTTTCCAAGCATAGGCACCTAATTTATCGAAATCATCTCTTCTGCTAACAAAACTAGGATATTCTCCAAATTTAAATTCTTTAATTTGATAATTAAAGTTTGTTTCAAGATATTGGATTTCGTTTTTACTCATACCCAAATTAATAATTACTACCTCTGTATTGGGTTCGTAAGCAATTAAAGTTTTTAATAAATTTACTAAACTATTGAAATGAGTTGAATCAGACCCAGTAAGAATTAAAAAATCTTCATAGTTCAACAATTTTTTTGTTGAAAAATAAAGTAATAAAAATACATCGTTTAATATTTTAAAAAATTCAAGAAAATATTTTTTAAATAAAGCCATTTTGGACTGATAATTTATATATTTTTTCGATTACTTCTTTGTATTGATTATATGGTATTGGCATGTGGTAGTCAGAATACTCTACATTTTTATTTTCCAAATTATAAATAACACTTTCAATTTCATCTCTATCAATTCTATTAAAATGGAGATACTGGTCATTAAAATATATAACCCTATTTGGATATTTTTTATCAAACTTTTCGATAAATTTTTTTAATTTTAGTTGATCTGTATACCAATTCTCATGTCCTTTTCGGTAGTTTAATGGATACCAATTTATTAATTTTTTTACAATATCATTTTCATTTTTAATATTGAAAATTTCACTCCATGTAGTTCCCTTTGCCAAGGTCCAACAAATAGGTATCATTGTTTTAGTTATAAAACCCCACCTATAAACAACAAACATATGGTCAGGAATATCCATAACATTTTCAACAAAATATTTTTTTGATAGCGGTAAGTCGTCAATATCAGCAGTAATGCAGTTTTCATCAGGAAAAAGTGATGGCGCCAATATTCTAATATTTTGAGCAACGAAGACTGGATCAACATCTTTAATATAAAAATTAACTACTTCACCAGGCAATTTAATTTTTTCTTTTCCCGTATATATTAGTGTTGGTTTTACACCAAGTCGTTCCCATGCATCAGAAACAATTGGCCAAAAGTCTAAGTAGTTTTGATTTTCATTCGAGGCTAATATTACTCTATCTATTTTCATAAAATCTCTTCTGTCATCCTACAAATTTTCAACTTTCTTTTTTTTAATCAAATTAAATTTATACTTTTTTTAACTTTTAGTATGTAATATTTCATTATTTTTAACTTACTATTTAAAAAAGTTTTAGAATGCGATTTCAATTTAAAATATTTTGAAATATAGTAAGGTTCATTGATTGAAATTTTTAACGAAGATTTAACTTGATCTTTTTTTATAGATTTTTCCCAAAAAGATATGTTTAGTTTTTCTAAACTAAATTTCTTATCTTTTATAGAATTCATAAATTCTTTTAAATTATGCACATTGATGTCTTTAAAATCATCAACAAAAAAAATTGGAAGGTCTTCTAAATTACTAAATGTCAAATGTCTTTTAACTATCGGTATACTTCCTAAAAAAAGTGTTTCCCATATTCTATGAGAATCAACACCATTTCCCCATGGACACATTACAAATCCAGATTTTTTTATTTTCTTTGAATAATCTTCAATGCTTAATGTTTTATTTTCTATGTCAGCCCATATGAATTTATTAAAATAATCTTTAATCCAAGTTCGTTCACTTCTGTTAGTTGATTCAGTAAAGTTGATATATACATTTGTGTTATGTTTAAAAAACTCTAAATTATTTCCTTTTATTTTTGTTGAAGTTATATTTTTTTTAGATGAATACTCGTTTGCAATGCCTAACGGTATAGAATGCAGTTTATCTTTTTTATAATCAACATTTAATGCGTACCAATTATCTATACATTTAGGTTTTTTTTCATATAATTTTTTGTTAATCATGGTGTCAGATTGATGGGTAATTAATGTTAATTTAAATTCTTTGTCTAAATTTCTAATTAAATAAAATAAATTTAATAAATTTCCAGTGTGAGTAAAAATAACATCTCCAGAATTTATTGAAAAGTTAGATTGTTTATAAAATATAACATTTTTATCTTCACCCAATATTTCTGGTTTATTTAAATTTAAATTATTAAATTGTTGTCTAGAAATCACTTCGGAATATACTAAATCTGAAAATCTTGCAATATCGTAACTAGAAAACATTAAACTCTATAACTAGCTTAACTTGATTTGTAGTCAACTATATATAATTTTTACTAGATTAAATTAAAAAATTAATAATGAAATTAAAAAGAGATAATATAGACTAAGAAAATACAAAAGTATGTCAAAAAATATACAATCTTCATACAGACAGAATAATTTCGATTCTATTTTTAAAATTATTTGTGAAAATGTAAAACCAAAAAGTGTACTTGAAATAGGGATTTTAGACGGATATTCACTTAATGCATTTGTCAGACACACTTCAAATGAAACTAAAATCGTAGCAATTGATTTATTTGATGAATATGAATATAAAAATTCAAATTATGAATTTATAAACAGGTTATTTAATAAATATAAAAATGTTGAAATTTTACATGGAGATTTTTTTAGTTACTATAAAGAATCGGTTAATTATGACTTAATTCATATTGACATTTCTAATGATGCAGATGTTTACAAATTCTCGATTGAAAATTACTTTCCTAAAGCAAATAAAATTTTATTACTAGAAGGAGGCTCCAAAGAGAGGGATAATGTTCTCTGGATGAAGAAATACAAAAAACCTAAAATAAATAAATTTCTTGATGAAATAAAAAATGATTATAGTTTTCAAACTATTGATTTATTTCCCTCATTAACAATCTTTTATAAAAATCATGAAGAGAAAATTAAACTAGTATGAAAACTCTTCTTCTTTTAAATTCATCGATAGTTGTGAAAAAACCATATTTGTCTAAGGACTATATAAAAATTGAATATGGAAAAAAAAGAATAAATTCTTATGTCGATGGATTTATCAATTTACAAAATTTAGAGATATTCAAAATGTTTGATAAAACAATATTAATTGACAATACTATACCCTCAACAAAAAATGTTCCTGATGAAATTATCAAGTTATTACCTAGCAATACAATTTTTTTATTAAACAAAAATAACATATTGGGTAGAACAAACAAAGGTGCTGGAATGTTAAAAAGTCTTGAAAAACATATTTCTTTTTTCGAAGACTATGATTTAATTTTTTATTTTGAGCCAAGATTAATTTTGGAATCTTCTGAATTTATAAAGCTATTTTTTAAAAATAGGATAAATTCCTTCTCTATGGAAAGTAGTAAAAGAGTTAAAACAGGATATTTTGGTTCAACATCAAATGATCTAATTGAATTTATAAAAAGCTATAAAGCTGAAGATTTAGTGGAAAAGAATTTGCATATAGAATTGTTAATGTACGAATTTTACGAAAAAAAGAATACAAATTTTTATACAACTTCTATTTCACTTTGGAAAAATTATTTATCAGGAATTTACGAGGAGTATTAATTAATAAACTACTTTAATCTTGTAAAATTGTTAAGATTCAATATATGTCAAAGAAAGTTCTTGTAACTGGTGGAGCTGGATTTATCGGCCACATTCTTATCAAGTATTTAATAGACAATACAGATTGGGAAATTACTAGCCTAGATAGACTTGATTATTCTGGCAACTTAAACAGGTTTGAACATATGTTCAGAGACTATGATTATGAAACAAAGTCCAGATTAAAAATTATTTATCATGATCTTAAATCAGAGATTAGTAACTTAATTGAAAGCCAAATAAGAGATGTGGAAATAATTTATCATTTAGCAGCATCATCTCATGTTGATAGATCAATCACCGATCCTTTAACCTTTGTAAAAGATAACGTTTTAGCTACGGCAAACATTCTCAACTATGCCAGATATATGGATAAATTAGAGTTAATGGTCTATTTCAGCACTGACGAAGTTTTTGGACCTGCTAAACCTGGTCAATCTTTTAAGGAATGGGATAGATACAATAGCACGAATCCTTATAGCGCAGCAAAGGCTGGTGGTGAAGAGCTGGCAATAGCATTTGAAAATACCTATGAATTACCTATAGCTATTACACACTGTATGAATGTTTACGGCGAAAGACAACATCCTGAAAAATATATACCAAACACATTGTGGAAATTAAAAAATAATAAAAAAATAACAATCCATGCAAATAAAGATAGGTCAAAACCTGGTAGTAGGCACTACTTGTATTCAGAAGATGTTGCTAGTTCGGTTCTTTTTATTACAAACAATTTTGATAAATTAAAATCTACACAACACACAAGTGAAATAGGTCCAAAATGTCTTAAAGTAAATATTCCTGGAACAAAAGAATTAGACAATTTAGAGGTTGCAAAGTTAATATCTGAATACTCAGGATTTAAGTTAGATTATGAACTTGTAGATTTCCATTCGTCTAGGCCTGGACATGATTTGCGTTATGCTATTGACGGAGAGTTTATTTCAAGTGCAGGATGGAGTCCAAAATATACTGTTGAAGATAGCTTAGAAAAACTCGTTAAATGGTATTTGGAAAATCCAGAATGGCTTGAATTTTAAACCCACCCTTCCTTTATTGAATTAACAATATATTCTCTTTCAGACTCCCCAACCCACCAGCCTACTGGTATGCACACCATTTCATCAATAAATGACTCTAATAGTGGCAAATCGGTCTGATAAGATTTTGTAGCTGTATGTTTATCATTTCTTTCATGAACTCTACTTACAATTATGTTTTTATTTTTCATATGTTCCATAAAACCATCTCTGTTTTTAACTTTTATTGTGTATATCCAAAAAGGAACTTCAAACTCATTTGAGTAATTCATCAACTCGACATTTTGTACATTTTTTAGATTAGCGTTATAGTAATCACCATTACTTTTATGAATTTTTAACAAATTTTTTGTCACAGGTTCAAAATTTATTCTACCTATATATGCGTTGACGTCATTCATATGAAATTTGAAACCAACATTTAAAATATCAGATTCACATCTAAAATCTTTTCTGTTTTCTTCTCTGTCTATTCCATACCACCTAAGTAGCTTTGCCCTATCTACATCTTCTTTAAAATTAAAGTTCACACACCCTCCATCAACTGAGGTCAAGTGTTTAATTGCTTGAAAGCTAAAAGAGCTTATATTACCGGTATTGCCAATCATTTCTTTTTTCGTTCTGGTACCAAAAGCATGAGCAGCATCTTCTATTATTAAAAATTTAAATCCATGTTTTTTTTGAAAATTGTCTTGAATTTCTCTTAATCTAATAAGATCCACCGGATACCCACCCCAATGTACTACGAGTACAGCTTTTGTATTTTTATTTAACTTGTTTTCTAAATCGTTTAAATCCATGTTGCAATTTTCTGGATTTACATCAACCCACTTTAAATTAATTTGATTTAATATAATTGGCCAATTTGTAGCTGTACAAGTTAATGGAGTTGTTAAGACATGGTCTTCCGAGGATTCAATTTTTATCCTGTCTTCACCCAGGCCATATTCTTTAAGCATATGAAATATTAAATGCAAACCAGACGTTGCAGAGTTAGTTGTAACAACCTTGTCGTTATTAAAGTATTTTTTTAAAACTTCTTCAAATTTTTCTACTTCAGGACCCTGAGTTATATATCCGCTTGATAACACATTTGATACAGTGTTTGAGGCTTCTTCGCTCATAAATACTTTAAATAAAGGTATTGTTTCAGTTTGATTCACAAAATAATTATATCTCAGATGAATTATATAATGTAAATCTAATGCAGTAGTTCTTCAAAAGATTCTTTCATTGTTTTTTCACTCAGCATATTGTTTATGTGAAGTTTTAAGTTTTTATTGATTTGAACGAGTAAGGTTTTTTCCTCAAAAATTTTTAATTTATCAGCCAAATCAACGTAGTCAAACTGATTAAATTTTAATTTGTAGTCATTAGGAAAAAATTCTCCCATGCCTCCAAAATCAGGAAAAAGTGATGGGATTCCACATATAGATGCTTCACAAAGTAATCTTGGTTGGCCTTCATACATTTTTGTTGCCGTTACAACTCCCCGTGATTCTCTAATTATTTCAAGAGTAGTTTCGTGTGTTTGGGGTCCTAAAAATTCTATTGATGGGTATTTATATTTTTTTGACAACTCCAACAATAAAGGTCCTTGTCCTATTATTTTCAATGACAAGTTCTCAATACCTGACTCGATCCAAGCTTTGATTAATTCTTCAATTCCTTTGTCTTGACTTATTCTTCCAGCATAAACAATACATTCAGAATCTTGATTATATTTGTTTTCAGATAAATTCTTAATTGGATTTCTATATACATTGATTTTATTAGAATCAAATCCCAAACTTTCTAAATACTTTTTATGAAAATCTGTCATCACAATCAAGTTTATTTTTGAGTTTTTTATTAAACTAAAATATCTTTTTCCATAAATAATTCCAAAAAAAGACTTTATGAAAGAGTTTTCATAATATTTATTAAATCTTCTCTCATCTAAATGTAGATTGCATTTAAAGCAAAATTTACCCTCTTTTATATGATTTTTAATTTTGAAAAAATTAGTACAATAATATCTAAAATTGTGCACTTTTATAAAAGTTTTAACTTTTCTTTTATTTAAAATTTTAAAAATACCTAAATTTGCTTTAAACCAAGTGTTGTGAACATAAGCTATATCTGGAGAAAATTCATCTAAAGCTTTACTAAGAACTCTGTTAGATTTATAGTTTGAATTTGTAAGAAATGATAGAAAATCGAAAATATTTAACTTTCCACGATTGCTATATTCAATGTACTTTACATCATAAAAACGATTAAGAAATTCAACCTCGTCAATAATATTTGTATCCTCCCCTCCTTTTTCTTTGTAAAGGGTATTGATTACAAGTATTTTTTTCATGATAATTTAGTTTAAATCTATTACTTAGGTAGTTATTCTTATTTAATTTTAAAATAGATGTTAAATTAGCCTATGGAAAAAAACTACAGTATTTCAGTCATAGTTCCTTTTTTTAATGAAGAAAATTATTTAGAAGAATCTGTAAATAGATTAATAGAAGTAGGGGTGTTTAAAGAGATTATTCTAGTAGATAATAAATCAACTGATAAAAGTAACTTTATTGCAAATTCTTTTGTTAAATCTCACAAAAATATATTTTTAATAAAAGCATTTGAAAAAAGTGGGAAAGGATATGCTGTTTCAGTGGGATTAAAGTATGCTACAAGCACTCATTTAATTATTCACGATGCTGATTTAGAGTATTTTCCTGAAGACATATTAGATATGTTTAAACTTACACAAAAATATCCAAATGATTTAATTCTAGGATCAAGGGTTATTGGAGATAAAGTGAGGCAGAATAAATATTATTACACACGTTTATTTAATAGACTATTTTCATTATTTTTTTCACTTATAAATTTTTACAAGGTCACTGATATATCAAGTTGTTATCAAATTAATAAATTAAGCAATTTGATTGATATGGAGTTGGTAGAGCCTGGGTTTGCAATTGAAGTAGAGATTCTATCAAAAAATCTTAGAATGAATAATAAAATAATAGAAACACCAATTAAATATAAAGCACGAAGTTACAGCGAAGGAAAAAAAATAAAAGTATACGATGCGGCGATTATATTAATTAAAATATTAAATTACTCTAGATTAAACTTCTTTTTTAAATAAATTAATATTCATTAAAAGTGAATAAAACAATAATAAAAATAAATTTAATGTATATCTGTGAGATGATTGTATTCCAAAATCTTTCCACCATACAATATAAAGTGAAAATATAAAAACAAAATTTATAACAATAGCGAATAAAGACACATTAAGAGTAAACGATTCAGTGCTCCTGAGATTTAACAAAAGTCTTAAGAAATTAACTATAGAAAATATTAATAGAATATAAACATATGGCTTATCAATTAATAGTTGAGAAATTATATGTGACACATTCTCAATAGCTAAATTATCAAATGTTAAAATATCAAGTAATAATTCTTTAATGCTTGTTCCTTTAAGTAATTCAAATTCTTTGGAGTCGGGTATATAGACATTTGTATAAACTCTATTAATAAAATATGGTATTAAACCTATTAATAATCTTAAATTTTTATATTTAATCAATAAAAAAATTAATAAAATAAGTGAAATTGTTGATACAAACTGTTTTGTAAAAAATAAAAAACTAAATAAGAAAAAAAAGAGATAAGAATTTAAATTTGATTTTTCAAAAATATAACTTTTTATATTTATTAAAAATGTTGCAAAAATTAAACCAACTAAACCTTCCAACATTAAAGAGTCCATAAATAAGTATGTAAGCCAATCACTATTTAAAATAAATAAAACTAATGTTACAGATGCAATTATTTTGTCATGTTTCGAAAGATTCAAATCATAAATTAAAAAAACTGCAAAAATTATTATTAAGTTTGAATTTAACCTGATATAACTAAATTCATAAAAATAAAAATTTAAATTAAATAAAAGTGATTGCACATAGCTAATAGCAAGAGTTTGGCCTTCAATTATATTATTAGTAAAAGCAAAGTAATAATTTTCAGATGAAATCATATTTGCTAACTCATACCACTGTACTGGAACATCAGTATTTAGCTCTTTGAATCCAGAAAGGTTGGATAACTCTATATAAAATCTACTATTAAAAATTAAAGAACCAACATATAAAGCTAAAACTTTAATTATTTCAATCTTTTTATCTGTTTTAAAAGTTAAAAAACTTATCCAAAGGGTAAAAACAACAAGAAGCGTTGTTTTAAATGAAATTTCTTTTAAAAAAGGTAAAAATATTAGATTAAAAATATAAAAACTTGTTAAAAACAATATTAATGAAAGAGAAATAGAGTGTAATTTTAAAGCTCTATTAATTAACTTAGATATTTGATAGTAAAATAGTGAGCTTATAAGAATTGCTAAAATAATTATCTTATTACCAAATAAGTAATGCAAAAAGTCATTTGTTCCACTGAATAGATTTGATAAGGAATTAAATATTAATGGAATGAAAACAACAATTAGTAAATTATTCTTTATTAAACTTTTCATTAATTATCTATTTTTTCGCATACTTTATTTATTTTTTTCAACTAGTTGTTTTGTAATTCTTGTATTATCGTCGTGTTTCCAGTAACTATATGTATTTATTCCTTCTACTTCTTCTGGTAACTCTTTGAATAAATTTTTTTCAAATATAAAAAACAAATTCATAATGGCTTGTTCGTTTGTTCTTGTGTATGGATATTTTTTAACTAATTTTATAATCTCTTCTTTCGTTTCTGTTTCAATTATTTTGGTATCATAGAAAATCATTCCTGTTTGAAAGTAATTTTTTATTGACAAATCGTAAGATTTTTTCAAATTTAAAAAGTCTTTGTGAGTATTGTCAAATTGTCCTTCGAGCTTCCAATTTTCACCTTCACTGTAGTCTCTATTTGCAAATAAACACCCTGTTGGTTTTATTTTAAAAATTGGATTTATATTTTTATGAATTGTCATATTGATATCAATATAAAAAATAAAATCCCATTTTTTTAGCATTTGATCAAAAAGATGTAGCTTATGCCATTGAAAATTTTTATATATATGTCTATTCGGTTGTCCTAAAGTATTTATTTCCTTTAGAGATTTGTCTGTTTTTCTATCAAATTTAATTCTTTTAAATTTTAAATACTTAATGTTTTTCTTATTGTTTACTTTTAGGAGAAAAGTTGGAGTATATTTAGAAGTTAATATTACAACGTCGCCTTCATACCCCCCCTCACTTCTTAATTGATTAATAAATCTGTTTAAATTACGTTTTAAATATAAATAATTGCCTACCACACACACCGCTAATTTTTCATTTTTTTTCATATCAATCTCCAAATGAAAAAATAAAATTCTTAATAAATCTAATTGGTGATTTGAGTCTAAAAATTTTTAGTGTAAAAATAAATATAAAGAAATGCTTTAAAGAGTCTTTTTTATACCTATGTACAATGTGATAATTTTCTTCGAATATACTTCTGTAAACTCTTTGGTAAAAACTTTCACCATAGAATAAAAAGCCTTTTACAGTCCAAGGTTTCTTTTTACCCCAATAGTGATAAAAAATTGCTTCTTTTTCAACATCTGAAGTAGGTAGGGTAATATCTGTAAAGTTTAATTTGGCAGGCAACTCATTGTACTTTCCATTCAAGTACGAATTTAAAACATCTTGATCAAACCACATTACTCTTTCTCCTAAGTAGTTCATATGGTTTGTTAGATTTTCTGTATATTTTTTTTCAACCCATCTTTGATAGTTAATAAATGTAACACCAGCATTAAAGTACTTATTTTTGGTGAGCTCTAGTCTTTTAGAAGTCTCGCTATTACCTTCTTCAAAATGTTCAGTCCTGGCTGAAATAACGAATTCTGACTGATTTAAATTTTCAAATGTAGTTTGAAAAATTTTATCATAATTATTTAAACAAATGATGTCTGGATCTATATACATAATATTTTTAATACTTTCTGGAAGGTAGTCTCCTAAAAACAGCCTATAGTAAGTTGCTTCGGTCATATGCGATTCATCAAAATTTGGGAATTCAACATCTTCTCTTTTAATGAATTTATAAAAATTTAAAGAATCTAGATTTTTATGATTGATTATTTTTGGTGATATATTTTTATAATTATCAGGATCATCATGAATGATATGAAAATTAATTTTGTTATTTGTATTCTCAAGAAGAGAGTAGATTGTAACTTGTCCTTGAATGTTATAGTTGGAATCATAACAAAGTAAGACATTATTACCTTCCATCATTCACCAAGTCATTCAGAATATTTTTTTCTTCATTAAAAATTTTGGATATTGAATAATTATTATTGATCGTTTCAATTGCATTATTTGAAATAAATTCTAACTCTTCCTTATTAATCTTTGAATTATTTAATACTTGAGTTAGCTCTTCTATTAGCGAACCTCTTTTTAAATCAAATAAGAAACCGTTGACTCTATGGTCGATAATTTCACTATGATTTTTAATATTACTTGCAAAAACAATACACCCAACAGACATTGCCTCTAGCAAGGCTTTCGGGTTTCCCTCATAGTGAGAAGGTAAAATAAAATATTTTACATTTTGAAGATTTTTAATTAACTCACTATTTGAAATACTATCAATAATCTCTAAGTTAACATCTAAATTTTTAGATAACTTTAGAAGTTTTTCTCTTTTACTTCCGCTTCCATAAATTATCAGAGAAATATCTTGCCCTGATAGTTCTTTTACTAAAAATTCATAGTTTTTTTGGTATTCAAGCCGACCGATAGATATTAATTTTTCATTACGACTTTCTATAGTAATGCCATTACTAGTTTCAACCCAATTTCTTAAAATTTTCAATTTTTGTCTTTTAAAATTAAAGGATTTCAAAAGATAATCGTAATCCGCCGTACTTGTAACCGAATACAAGTCTGATGAATTCAGACCAAAAAAAGTAAGTAGCATATATAGCTTTTGTTTAATATAGCTTTTGTTTTCGGCTTTACTAAAAAAATACATATCATAACCTGTTCTGATAAAAAATTTACTACCAGTAATTTTTTTAAAAATATAACTTACCCATGAACCTAATAATTGATTCTGCTTTGTAATATGGATGTCCTCTTTTATAATATTTTTAATTTTCTTTGGAAATGTTAATGAATTTAAAAAATTTAATAATTTACTTTCAAAATGTTTTTTATATTTATACAAAGGGATAATTTCTGAACCCGAAAACAAATCAGAGTATTGTAAATCACTTTCGTTTCCGTATGTAATTATAAAAAATTTGTATCCCAAATTTTTGCTCAACAAATTAAAATATTTTACTTCTCTTTCCAAAGCAGAAGATTCATTCCATGTTTCAAGGGAATATCCGTAAGTTAAAAAATAAACTATATTCAAACTATTGTTATTTTAATTAGAAAAAACAAATAAATAACTAACATTTAACATAAGAATAATGAACAGAAAAAAGGTACTTATATTTGGAGGCAATGGCTTAGTTGGCTCATCCTCAAGCAGAGTTTTTTCTGAATCTAACAATTATGAAGTATTTTCCTCAACAAGAAAAGACACTGATTTGTTCAGTTTTAAAGATACACAAAAAACAATAAATGATCTCAATCCAGATATCATAATTAATTGTGCTGCAAAAGTTGGGGGTATTCTTGCTAATAACAATCTTCGAACGGAATTTATTTTAGAAAACTTAAAAATAAATATCAATATTTTTGAAGCATGCATAAATAATCCCAATATTACAATCATTAATCTCGGTAGTAGCTGTATATATCCTCTTAATGCTCCAAATCCTATAAAAGAATCTAGTTTTATGGAGGGAAAGCTTGAAGAGACTAACTCACCTTACGCGATGGCAAAATTATCAGCAATTGAAATGGGTAGGTCATTAAATAAACAATATGGGCACAAAGTATTAAACCTAATGCCAACAAATTTATACGGTCCTAATGACAATTTTGATGAAAGTTCAAGTCATGTAATACCTGGCTTGATTAGAAGGATGTATAATGCAAAATTAGAAGCAGCTAATGTTTTTAATGTTTGGGGTGACGGTACCCCTTTGAGAGAATTTTTATATGTTGATGACCTTTCAAATGCAATAAAATTTGTAATAGAAAATGATATAAATGAAGATTTACTTAATATAGGCTTTGGTGAAGAAATAAGTATTAAAGAACTGGCTTTAAAAATAAAAAAGATAATCAACTTTACTGGAGATATCGAATTTGATAAAACAAAACCTAACGGCAATCCAAGAAAATTATTAGACACTACTCGTATTCGAAATTATGGTTGGCAACCTGAGTTTTCACTTGATAAAGGTTTAGAACTATCATTCAATTGGTTTACACAAAATTTAAGCTGAATGTTCCCACGTTGGTGTTAGTAAATTGTTTTTAATAAGAGTTTTTTCTTGTTCAGCAAGTTTTAAATCATGTTCAATCATTATCTTAACTAATTCTTCAAATGAAGTCTCAGGTTCCCAACCTAACTCTTTCTTAGCTTTAGAGTAATCTCCCAATAGGTGATTCACTTCATTTGGCCTTTGATATTTTTCAGAAATTAATACATATTCTTCATAATTTAAATCAATAAGACTAAAAGCTACCTCTAAAAATTCCCTAACACTGTGTGATTCACCAGTCGCCAACACCCAATCATCAGCTGTATGGTGATTCATCATCATCCACATTCCTTTTACGTAATCTCCTGCAAATCCCCAATCTCTATAAGCATCTAAATTTCCAAGAGTTATTTTTGTTTGCAAACCGTGATATATTCTGCCAACTGCTCTTGTTATTTTTCTTGTTACAAACGTTTCTCCTCTTTGAGGAGATTCATGATTAAATAAAATTCCGTTGACTCCAAATATATCATAAGACTCCCTGTAGATCTTATTAATTTGATGTGCAAAAACTTTAGAAGCTGCATAGGGGCTTTTTGGTATAAATTTTGAATTCTCATCTAATTTTTGTGAGTCAATACCGCCAAACATCTCGGAAGACGAAGCTTGATAAAACTTTATATCTTTTTCTGCATTTTTTACAGCTTCAAGTATCGATAATGGACCCAAAGTTCCGGTCTGTGTGGAAAAAACTGGATTTTTAAACGATACGGCTACGTGTGATTGGGCTGCTAAGTTATAGATCTCATCAGGTTGAATCTTTTGAATTAATTGATTGAGTGACGAGGGGTCCAGCAAGTCTGAGTAATGAAGAAAAAAATTCTCTTTATCTTTATAGCTTGAAATAAGCGGATCTATTCTCGAGGTATTTATTGTTGAAGATCTTCTTAAAGTGCCATGTACAATGTAGTCTTTTTCTAACAACAATTTAGAAAGATAGTAACCATCTTGACCTGATACTCCTGTGATAAATGCTGTTTTTTTCATACTAGTTAATTATATTCCTGTTTTGTAAATCAGAATCTACTCTTTTGATAGTTTATATGCAAGAACTGTAAAGAACAAGAAGGGAAACCTAACAGTTTCCATACTTGAATCAAAAAATGAGACAAACAAAACAGAAATAATAAAAGCTACTGTTAAATAATCTTCTCTAAAATTTATTATTCGACTAAATAAAAGCGCATAAAGTGCTAAATATAAAAGTAAATGAATAATACCGCCTCTTGCAAGAATATTTACAAAATAATTGTGTACGTGTATGTTTGTTCCATCAAGTCCGGCTCTATCTTCTCGCTCCATAGCTGGAATTGAGCCAGAATATCCATATCCAAATGCTAACTGGCCTGTACTATTTAAATCTTGAATGACGTCTTGCCAAATTTGTAATCGCCAATTTAAATTTCCATCTCCGGAATTAATTCTATTGTTTTCAATATAAAAATAAGGTTTTTGTATTTCAGGATATCTTTTAGAAACTAATGTCATTTCTAAACTTTCTACTGCCACCTCGGTGTTTATTTTTTGGAAATCTATCTCTGTCCAATCAAGATAAACTGACGAAAGGGTAAGTGGAACAACAAAAGCTGGTAGTGAAATTAAAAATAACAATTTGTTTCTTAAAAATGATTTTCTATATTTGAAAATACAAAATATCAACAAAATAAAACATCCTATTGAGGCTCCTCTGCTTGAAAACACAATTAAAGGAATTAAAACTCCTGAGATTGCAAAAGTAAAAAAATAAATAAAGTTATTATATTTTATTCTTTCAAAAAATAACAAACAATAAATAGCGTAGGCCAAAAAAAGATCTGATCCTTTTAAAAGTCTAAATTTATCTGAATATTGATTAAACAAATCAACTAAAAGATTAGGAAAATTAACAGAAGTAAGAATATACGTAAGAGGTAAAACAAAAATCATACCAATTAAGAAAAGATTGGAATCAAAAATCTTTATTTTTTTTAAAAAGATTAAGACAAATAAAAAACCTAGTGACCATATATAAGAGCTTGATCTAAATACCTGAGGATTTATAAAGTTACCTATACCGCCATTTATATAATTCACAATGAAAAAATGTAATAGAATAATTTTTATTATTAAGCTTGCGTTTCTTCCAACTAAGGAGATGATTGACTTACTTTTAAAAAGTACAAAATAAAAAAACAACAACATGGCTGTTCCTATCATTAATTCACCGACTCTGAAGCTTAAAATTTGAATACCAGTAAAAGATCTTCCAAATAAAACCACTAGAAAAAAATAATAAATTAAAAAGCTTTCAAAAGTAAAGAAAGGTTTAAATCTTCCTAATTTAGAAAGTAATGGGTTCATAAGTTTATAAAACTTTAATTTTAAATTACTTATAAAACTTATCTGGTACTTTGTTGCTTCTGACACATTTTGCATAATAATCTTGTTCCATTATAAATTTACTAGATATATTATCTTTTAAATTTAATTTATATAGAGGTTCTTTTAATGTAGTGTATTTGTACCCACGAGCAATCAATTCCGAAAAGAGTTTGTAATCTTGAGCGTAATAGAATCTCTCGTCATAGCTTCCTAACTCTTTCAATATATCTTTTTTAATAAGTAGGGTTCCATGAATAAAGGGATTCTTAAAATTCATAAGAAGAGATGTCGGAAAATAAAAAGATAAACCCGGTATTAATCTTTCTTTCCCTATTATGGTTGCCCTTGAAGTAATAAAATCTAAGTTCATGCCTTCTAAAGCGACTACTTGAGTTTCAATTCTATGACTAAGACTAAAATCATCATCATCTTGTCTTGCAACATAAGTTCCAAGTGACTCATTAATTAAACTATTCAATGATTTTGTTAACCCAACATTTTTTTCATTTTTAATAACCTTTACACGAGAATCGAAATCTTCATAGTTTTTTAATATTTTTAGAGTATTGTCAATAGATCCATCATCACATAACAATAATTCTATATCTTTGTATGTTTGGCTAAGAATGCTTTCTATTGACTTACCAACGGTTTCTTGAGAATTATAACAAGACATTATTACAGAAACTTTCATAAGTCCATAATATTATTAGTTTTTAATTGTTTAAATATAAAAAAATATAAAAACAACTGACTGTAGAATATTTTTATGCTGACTAATAAAAATTTACAAAATATCATTATTTTTTTAATTTTTTTAATTTCATTATTGTGGTTAAAACAAACGAATTTTTTATTTTATAACTCAGCCAAAAGTCCAGATTACTCAGAATATCTTGTTTATTTCAAACATTTTGCTAATCCTGATTTTGTAACTGGAAGAGAACACGGTCTGATGTACTATTACCTTCACTATTTTAACTCTTTTTATCAATACAATTCCATATCTTATTCTGAGGTATTTATGCACAAGTCAATTCAAGAAGTAAATTTTTGGATTTACATTTATGGACTTTTAGGATATTTTTGTTTATTAAAACTATATAAATTTGAAAATTCAACTATTTTTATCACTTTTTTA
>MDTD01035544.1_pt1 | contig 20093 bp, 20 predicted proteins | sample 811221 | NCBI WGS metagenome assembly MDTD01 (sample SAMN05326646, study PRJNA326480) | marine metagenome | isolation source: seawater | place: Pacific Ocean: South West | collected 2011
AAGCAGAAGGCCGGCAAGAAGCGCATGCGTCAGGTCGGCAATGTCGAGATCCCGCAGGAAGCCTTCATCGCCGCCCTGAAGATCGACAGCCAGTAACGGGCTTAACCCTCTCCCTTCTTCAGGGGGAGGGTCGGGGTTAAGGCGCAGGCTTCAGTTGCTGTGGGCGCCGGCGGTCGGTGCCTTCACGGTGACGTTGACGGTCACCGGGCCGGCTTTGTCGAAGATCAGAGTCATCGGGAAGCTGCTGCCCGCCTGCAGGGCGCTGTGCAGGCCGATCAGCATGATGTGCAGTCCCCCCGGTTTGAAGGCGACCGTGCTGCCGGCCGGGATGGGCACGCCCTCGATCTGCCGCATCCGCATCACCGAGTCCTCCATCACATGGCTGTGCAGCTCGACCGCCTCGGCGACGTCCGATGTGGCGGAGCGCAGCAGATCGTCGCCACCGAGATTGTCCACGGTCAGAAACGCTGCGCCCATCGGGGCGCCCTCGGGCGTCGCCTTGGCCCAGACGTCGTGGACCGAGACTTCCTGAGCGGCGAGCGGTCCGGCGGCCAGAAACAGAACGAGGAAGGCGGCGAACGAAGTGCGCGACATGGAGGCTCCCTGGGTTTCTCCCGTTTATCCCTCGACGATCTCGCGAACCTTCTTCGCGATGGCCTCGGGGTCGTCGTTATGCGTGAAATGCGTCAAATAGCGTCCGTTCGGGCCCATCAGATAGATGAAGGAGCTGTGGTCGATGGTGTAGCCGAGGGCGCTGTCCGGCAGGTCTACCTTGGCGTAGTAGATGCGGTAGGTCTTGGCCGTGGCCGCAACTTGGTCCGGCGAGCCGGTCAGGCCGACGAAGCGCGGATCGAAATTTTTCAGATAGGCATCGACCTTAGCCGGATCGTCGCGCTCCGGGTCGAGGGAGACGAACATCGGCAGGACATCCGATGCGGCGTCACCGAGATCGTCCATGGCCAGGGTTATGATCTGCAGCGTCGTCGGGCAGACGTCGGGACAGGAAGTGAAGCCGAAATAGATCAGGCGGTATTTGCCGGCATAGGTCTCGTTGGTGACGGTCTCGCCCTGCCGGTTGACCAGAGTGAAGTCGCCGCCGATGTCCGGTGTCCCGCCGACTTCCGTCTGCTGCGTCGGTCCGCCGATCAGGCCCATGCGGCCGGCGATCGAAAGCAGAAGGGCGATGGCCGCTGCGGCGACAAGGAACCAGACGTATCGTTTCATCGAAAAGAATCACCGAGGAGGGGAGCCGTGGTCGCGCCGCAAGGACGCATCGTCGCCCGATATATAGAGAGCGAACCGTGCCCTGTGAACACGAGCGGGAGGCCGGACTGATCCGCCCTCCATTCATTTGGTGCGGTTCAGCGTCTATAGTGGCGTCCGCACCAAGCTCACGCTTCGTCTGATCGCCCTCAACCGGAAGGCTGTCTCATGTCGTTACGCCTGCCTGTCGCCGCCGCTTTCGCAGCCGCCCTGATGCTGTTCTCCGGCTTCGCCGAAGCCGGGCGGGCGGACGTGTCGCTGGTGACCGGTGCCCGGGGCAAACTCATGCGTCTGGTGGAAAGCTCACTTGCTCAGGGAGCCGCCATCGATACGCGCGACGGCAATGGCCGTACGGCGCTGAGCTGGGCGGCCTTCCATGGCGATATTCCGATGATGCGGCTGCTGCTGTCCCATGGCGCCGGCATCGACGTCGCCGATAAAGGGGGGCGGACACCGCTGATGTGGGCGGCGATCGTCAACCGGCCGGCCTCGGCGTCCTTTCTGCTGAACAGTGGCGCCGACGCTGCGATGGCCGATGACAAGGGCATGACCGCGGCCGATCACGCCGAAGCCGAAGGTCATGACGCCGCTCTCGTTCAGATGCTCCGCGACGCCGCCACCCCCTGACCAGCGGTCGCTGAACGCGTGGAAGGCCCGCTTTCAGGGGCCGCCGGGCCGCTTCCGGCCGCGGTCCTGCTACTGGCATTGGTGTTGGACGCCTATGTCGGCGATGCGCCGCGCATCCGCGCCCTGCCCGTCCATCCGGCCGCACTTCTCGATCGTTGGATCGCGCTGCTCGATTCCCGCCTAGACCGGTCTAATCGCGGTTCCGGTGTCCTGCGCGTTCGCGGCTGGATCGCGCTGATCGTAGTGGCGGGACCGGCCGCCGCGATCGGGGTGGGGATCGATTATGTCGCCGCCCATTCCCTGCTCGGCTGGACCTTGGAAGTAGCCGTGCTCGTGATGGCCGTCGCATGCCGCGGTACCCACGACCGTGCCCGGCATCTTCAGCATGCGCTTGCCGGCGGCAGCCTGGAGGCCGCGCGCCGGGCGGTCGTGACGCTCACCGACCGCGACCCGGCGGAACTGGACGAATACGGGGTGGCGCGCGCTGGTGTCGAGAGTCTGGCGCGGACTCTCGATCGCGGCCTTGTCGCGCCGGTTCTGTTCTTCGCGCTGCTCGGGTTGCCGGGCGTTCTCGCCCTGTGGGCGGTGCGTCGCCTGGCCGCCTTTCGCGCCGTTTCGGTCAGCGAAGCCTATGCCGGGCCGGCCCGGCGGGTGGCGCGGTTTCTGGCGTGGTTACCGCGTCGTGCCGCCGCTTTCCTGATCGCTGCGGCTGCGTTGGCGCGGCCCGATGCTGCGGCCGGGGCCGCGATCAAGGCATCGCTCCGGGTGGGACGTGGCCGGGGGAGTGAGCGGCCGATCGCGGCGATGGCGGGCGCGCTCGGCCTCGCGCTCGGAGGGCCGCGGCGCTATCCCGGCCGCATCGTGGACCGGCCTTGGCTGGGGGAAGGGCGCGCCCGGGCGGATGCACGCGACATCGCCCGGGCGCTCGGCCTTTACCGGGTGGCCTGGGCTTTGGTCGGCGGGGTCGCTGCGGCCATATTGGTCGTCGGCTGGGCGGCCTGAGCCTTCGTGGCGCGGCTGAGGGCTTCGCGCAGGGCGTCGGCATGCGGGCTCGACACCTTGTTCTCCATCAGGATCTCGTGCGCCGTCACCGGCTCACCGTAATATTCCTGATTCCATTTGTCGGCGGTCTCGATCACCGAGCCGTCGAGCGAGACGCCGCCAAACAGGCCGATGCTGCGGCTGAAGGCGACGATGTCGGCGTCCATGTTGGTGGTCGTGGCCCCCGACACTCCGGCGCCGATGGTGCCGATCGCCAGGCCGGCGTCACCGCCGAGCTGCACCTTGTTCTTCATCAGTGCGTTCAGGGCCTCGTCGGTGCGGACGAACAGCATGATCTCCGATTTCTCGGCGCCGATCTGCAGGCCGATGCTGGCGCCGCCCATGACGCAGAACGAGGGATCGCTCCAATTGCCGTCCGGTTGCCGGACGACGATGATGCAGCGCCCGCCCGCACCGCCGACAATGAAGCCGGCCTTCAGGAAGTCGGGGATCAGAACCACGGCCTCGGCTTCATCGAGGTAGCGATGGAAATCGCTCCACTGCGGATCGGCGAGCATCGCGCTCGTCATGGTGGTCGCATCGGCGACCAGCTTGTCCTGTTCGGGGCCGGCCGAGGCGGTCATCGGCGCCAGGGCGACAAGGCCGGCGAGGGCAGCACCACGGATCGATTTATGCATCTTCCGGTCTCTCTACGATTGAGGAGGAACTTGTCGTAATTAACACCCTTGTCCGGCGCTGTGTTGCCCAGTACCGCGCCGGGTCGTGCCGCAGCCGCTATTCGCGCAACTCCGTGGGCGGCCGGTTGACCCAGATAAGACGCCAGTCGCCGCCCGCGCCCTTGCCCGCGTTCTCGATCATCATCGTGACGGACAGGTTGTCGATCCGGATCGCCAGGGCGACGTCCGGGTCGATGCCCACGGTGTGGGACAGGGCGGCGCGGATCGGACCGCCATGGGCGACGACGACGACGTCCCGCGCCTGAACCTCCGCCGAAAGCTTCGTCATCGCCGTGCCGACGCGCTGGCGAACTTCGAGGAAGGTTTCGCCCTCCGGCGGCCGGTAATCGGCGCGGCAATACCAGAAGCGGTGCCGGCCGGGCTCGGCCATGCGGCGGACGTCCTCATAGGTTTCGCCCTGCCAGGCGCCGAAGTTCTGCTCGCCGAAGGCAGGCTCTTCGATGATCGCGGGCGTCGCCGGGCGGTGTTCCAGGATCGATGCCGCCGTGGCCTTGGCGCGGTGCAGGTGGCTGGTCACCCATACGGCGTCGTCGGGCAGGATCCGCGACAGCGCCATGAACGCTTCGCGGTCGCCGACGTCGCATTCCGGATCGGAGCAACCGTATAGGCGGCCGTTGTTTACCGTGACGGGGGCGTGGCGAACCCACCACCAGCGCGTTCCGGTCATCGTCGTCCTTTCGTGTTTCTTGGAGAATCGATGGCTATTCGCCGATCTGTAGGATCAGGCCGCGGTTCCGGGCCAGGCGCAGATGGGCGACGAAGGACGCCGCGCCGATGGCCAGATAAACGAGATTGAGGCCGGCTGCATAGGCCAGAAAGTCCGACCGGAACACCCCGTCGATCACGACCGCCCGCATGCCTTCGAAGACATAGGATGAGGGCAGCCCCTTCGAGACCGCCTGCAGGACCTCGGGCAGGACATCGATGGGATAGTAGACCCCGCTCACCGGTTGGATCAGAAAGATGGCAGCCCAGGCGAGGCTTTCCGCCCCTTGGCCGTGGCGCAGGATCAGCCCGCTCACCATCAGGCCGATGCTCCAGCCGAAGACGATCAGGTTCAGGAAGAAGGCGATCAGCGGCAGGCCGAGGCTGAGAATCGAATAGTCGAACATCGCATAGGCGAGGATCGAGGCCCCGCCGACGCCGATGACGGTGCGGATCAGGCTGGCCAGCACCAGCGCGGCGACGAACTCGGCCGGCCGCAGGGGACTCACGAACAGATGGCCGAGGTTGCGCGACCAAATCTCTTCCAGGAAGGACAGCGACAGGCCGAGCTGGCCGCGGAACAGAACGTCCCAAAGCAGCACCGCCGACAGCAGGACCCCCGCCGCCTGGGCGATCCATGAGCTCTTGGTGATCAGGAACAGGGTGATGAAGCCCCACAGCGCCATCTGCATCGTCGGCCAGTAGACCAGCTCGACGACGCGCGGCCAGGACGAGCGGTAGAGATAGAAATGGCGCAGGACGATCGCGAGGATTCGCCGGGCGCTGGCGATCGCTTCGGCCGTCATGGGATAGCTGCCTCGCGGCGGCGGTCGCGGGCGATGTCCAGGAACACATCCTCCAGCGTTTCGCGGCCATAGCGTTCGATCAGAACCCTGGGCGGCCCCCTGTCGACGATGCGCCCGGCCCGCATCATCACCACGTCGTCGCAGACCCGCTCGACCTCCGGCATGTTGTGCGAGGCGAGCAGGATGGTGGCGCCGGTGCGGTCGCGATAGTCGGTGAGGTAGCGGCGGGCGGTGTCGGCTGTATCGGGGTCGAGAGAGGCGGTCGGCTCGTCGAGCAGCAGCACCTCGGGCTCGTTGATCAGCGCCTTGGCCAGCGCTACCCGCGTCTTCTGGCCCGCCGACAGCTTGCCGGTGGCGCGGTCGAGGAACGGCAGCAGGTCGAGGTCGGCCGCCAGCTTTTCGATCCGTGCCGAAAGCTTCGGCAGGCCGTAAAGATGGCCGAACACCGTGAGGTTCTCACGGACCGTCAGCCGGTGCGGCAGCTCGACATAGGGCGAGGAGAAATTCATCCGTCCCAGGACCCGGAACCGGTGGGCGAGAATATCCTCGCCCAGCACCGTCACCCGGCCGGAGGTCGGGAGCAGCAAGCCCAGCAGGATCGATATGGTGGTGGTCTTGCCGGCGCCGTTGCCGCCCAGCAGGCCCAGCGTCGTCCCGCGCGGGACGTCGAAGCTCACGGAATCGACCGCGACGACGTCACCATAGCGTTTGACCAGCGCTTCGACGGAGATCGCGGCTTCGAGCATGGCATCATATAGGACGCGTTGACCGGTCTTCGCCAGTCCCCGGAGTTCGATCGCAGCGGTTGGGCACCCTGCCGATGGAAGGCCCTACCGGCCTTGCGCGGGCGTGAGGATCAGCGCCCTTCCTTGGTCAACATGCTCGGACTATTGAGGCGCCAGTCGTAGAAGTCGCTGGAGATGCCGGCACAGCGCTTGATCTCCTTGGCCTTCTTCGGTTCGGCATATTTCAGAAGATGCTCGACCACACTCTCTTCGTTGCCGCCGAAGTCGCTCTGAAACCAGCTGTGGTAGATCTTCGACACGGCCATCATGCCCGGGCGGGGGAAGTCGACGCCGTGCGGCGAGTTGACGAAGTCGCGTGCATTCTCGGTAAGAAGGGTCCGCCAGTTCGCGCCTGTGATGGCGTGAGGGATCAGGCTGGGGCAGCCCATCGAGGCGCAGTTCAGGCCGTAATGCACCTTGGGATCGGCATCGGCGAACATCTCGCGCAGGATATGATGCTCGATGTTTTCCAGCGCCAGCGAATGCCCCTCCACCATTAGCATCTTCAGGCCCCACGGCCCGTAGTTCTTGCGTCCCGGTGAGATGTGGATATCGAGAATCGACTGGACCGGCCAATGCTCAAGGACGGTCTTCACCGTCGCCGCGTTGTAGAGGTTCATCCAGAACGCGAGTTGCTCGTCGCGGTTCATCGTCGTGATCGGGACGGTCTGCAGGTAGGACACGTAGGCGTCGAGCACTGCCTTGTCCTCGGGGGTCACATCCGCATAGCGGACCAGATTGCTGTTGTGCTTCCGGACGGTCACATAGGTCTGGAGAAAGTGCTCCCACGGCGTGTTGTCGATGACGCTGGTCGAGGTTTCGTCGCTGACACGCAGCAGTTCCATCCCGCCGGGCGCCTGCGGTGTGCAAGCGGCGAGCACCATGCCGCAGAGAAGAAGGCCGATCAGCGAGCGAAGACGAGGGAGGGAGGCAACGGGGCTGCGCAGAAAAACCGGAACGGCGAAGCAGAAGGTTCGATAAATGAGGCTCTCATTTCGTTCCTGCGGCATCGCGTCGCGTCTCTCCTGCTTCCGCCCGCATCCGCTGGCCGAATGGCACCGCGCGCCCCGTCGACGGGCGCGGCCTTCCAAGATTGTCGGACTGTATCTTTACAAATCCGTCAACGCGATACGGTCACGAATCGGTGAGCGTCGGCCCGCGGCCGGCGGGCCGACGCGAGATCAGAGCGTCTCCAGGAACCGAACCAACGCATCCCGGTCTTCGGCGGACAGGGTGCGGAAGGCTTCGCGCGACTTTTCGGCTTCGCCGCCATGCCAGAGGATCGCTTCCGCGAAACCACGCGCGCGTCCGTCGTGAAGGAAATAGCGATGGCCGTTGACGGTCGGCACCAGTCCGATACCCCACAGAGGGGCGGTCCGCCATTCGTCGCCCTGGGCTTCGAAATCCGGCCGGCCGTCCCCGAGTTCCTCGCCCATGTTGTGGACCAGAAGGTCGGAATAGGGATGGATGGTCTGGTCGCTGAGCGCTGCGACCTGGTGCTCGCCGGTCTTCAGCGTCGGCGTGTGGCAGGCGCCGCAGCCGATGTCGGTGAACAGCTGCTCTCCGTGCTGCGCAACGGGATCGTCTAGGTCGCGGCGGGCCGGTACGGCGAGAGTCTGGATATAGAGTTCCAGCGCATCCATCCGGGTGTCGTCCACCTCCGGCTCGCCGCCATTCGGAGCCGACTGGCATTCCGTCTGGGTTTCGCCGCAGTTCTGGGTGCCGAAAAGACTGGTCGTCAGGCCCATGTCGCCCAGAAAGGCACCGGCTATCTGCTGCCTAACCGTCGGTTGATTGGACTTCCAGCCCAGCCGGCCGGGCACGCGCTTCTGGGCGGCTTCGTCCCACACCATGTTGACCCGGCCCGAAATCCCGTCACCGTCGGCGTCGTCGGGATCGGCGAGGTCACGCAGCGTCTTTTCCGGAATCGCTTCGAGCAGCCCCATGCCGATCACGGCCGGCGCGACCCGCGGCGAGATCATGACGTCGTCGCCGAGCGGCCCGTAGCCGAGGTCGACCACGTCCACGGTAGGATAGCGAAGGCTGTACGGCGTGCCGTCGCCATAGGTTCCCGCGCGTTCCTCATAGGTGATGGCGGCGCGGCCTTCCTTGGGCACGCCGAGGATGGCGCGGTCGTTCAACTGATCGCCGTAGACGGGGTGAGGATTCGGCCCCCCGACCGGGCTCTCACCCGGGATGCTGAGCCGGACCAGCATCGACTTCATCAGCGCGTCTTGTTTTTCGGGTGGTTCCCCGCGGCCGTCCTTGAAGTGGCAGCCCGAACAGGACACGCGGTTGAACAGCGGTCCCAGTCCGTCGAGGTCCTCGACCGAAGCGGGAGCGATGATCCAGTTCCGCCGGAACAGATGCCGGCCGAACATGAACGTCCGAACGCTCTTGGAATCGAGGTTGCTGGCCGGGGCGGAGAAGGCTTCCCGCGATGTGCGGAAAATGGTGGTGGTGCCGCCGAGCAGCGCCATGTCCATCTCGGAAGCGTCTTTGGTTTCACCGCCGATGCCGAGTGGCGCATAGCCAACGGTAAGCGCTGCGGCAATCACCGCCGCAGCGCCGAGTACGGACCTTCCGAAGACGACTTTCTTCCTCATTGCAGCCTTAATACAGCCACTCCTATTCGGTGACTACGATCACGTCGATGCCCAGGCGCTGACCGATTTCCTTGATGGTCGCCGCTTCAGCCTGAAGGGCCGAAATGGCCGTTTCCACCTTCTGCCGGTCCGCGCTTCCCTTTTCCTGCACAAGCACCTGATCAAAGGGATGCGGGATGGCGTTGATCGCCGCGTCGGTCGCCTGGAACTGGGTAACCATCTTGTCGTTCAGGGCGGGATCGATCTCGGCCACCAGCTCGTTCAGGCCGGCCCCGTCATAGCTCCCGTAATCGGCGAAGTAGACGTTGCGGACACTGTCGGCATTGGCGATCAGATCGCGGTGGGTGTTGTCACTGAAGCAGGAATGCTCGTCCTCCTGGTAGCCGCTGTCCAGCGCGACCGACATCCGCTCCGACGCCAGCTCGAACTCGGCCAGAGTCGCCATGCCGGTCATCATCTTCTGCAGGGCTTCCTTCTGGTCCATCGCCTTGAACTCGGCGGCGTAATTGTCGGCACCGGGCTTCCACGCGTCGACCAGGGTGGAGAGGTTCTGGATGAGAAGATCGGTCGCCGCTTCGAGATAGGCCCGGCGGCGCTCGTTGTCGCTCTCGCCCGGTGCGAAGTCGGAGACCGGCCGATTGCCCGGTCCGTCCGCGTTCATGTCCTGTCCCCACAGCAGGAACTCGACGGCGTGGTAGCCGGTGGAGACGTCGGCTTCATCGTCCATCTGATTGTCTTCGGCGAGGCTCACCGGCGTGATCTCGATCGACGGATCGAAGATGATGCCGCTCTCCGGATTCCCTTCGACGTAGTCGATATAAGCCTCGTTCAGCGGCCAGGAATTCAGCAGCGCTTCCGGTCCTTCTTCGCCGCTGTCGGCGTCGTAGAAGTCGATCGGTCCGTCGTAAAACCGGAAGGCTTCCGTACGTCCATAGGGTTCGCGGGAGGCGATCCAAGCCGCCTTCGCGGACTTCAGGTTCGCGTCGGTCGGATCGGCGAGCAGCGTATCGATGGCCGAGCGAAGCTTCAGCGCCTCGTCGTACGAGGCCTTGTAGGTCGTGTAGACGAGGGTGGCATAGGCGTCGATCTGTGCCGAAGCATCGTAGTCGGCAGCAGCGGCCGGGGTTGCCATCAGTCCGGCGCAGATCGCCAGCACCCCTATCCGCTTGCTCGACATCTTCATCCGCTCGCTCATAACCCGCTCCCGACGGCTTTAGTTGTTCGTTGGCCCGAAGCTAATGCGTCTGAGAGGCACTTTCAATCGCAATTGGGAGAGGGTGCCGGCCGATTTTCGATAGACGACCGGCTTTCCCCGGGCGTTGCGCCCGCTCAAAGGACGATGGGCGGCTGTAGCTATCGCAGGCGGTGTCGCCGTGCCGGTCGTCATGGCGAACTTGCGGCGGGCGGCGAAGAAGGACGTGGCCGCCGAAGCGTGGCCGATCCGGTCGGCAGCGATGACGTCATAACCGGAAATTCGCCGTCAGCCACAGCTGGTGCGTGTCGGTCGAGAAGGATTCGGCGTCGTAGAAGGCGTATTCAGCCGATAGGCTGACCGTTCCGCCGAGGGTTTGGCGGAACGACTTGGTAATCCGCGCATACCATTCGCGTCCGAAACGGGTGTCGCTCTCTTCCGACCGGAAGCTATGGACGGTCGCCTGGGCCTCGATGTCGGAGAACGGTCCGTCCGTTTCCTCTCCGCGATAGACGAAATCGAGATAGAGGTCGCGGATGCCGTCGGGCGGCGTGACGACGAACTTGTCCGTCGCTCCCTGGAAGGCGTGCAGCGTGCCTAGTGGGGTCTGGACGCTGCTGGTGCCGTTGCCCGCCAGCACCTCGTAACCAAGCCGCGCCGACAGATCGCCATAGGCGAGTCCCGGCTCGATCAGGACATAGGGAAGGCCGTAGTCGGCCGGGTTGTCGGCATAGTCCCGCTGCCAGGCGAATTCCGCCGCGTAGAGCAGCCGGAGGTCGCGGTTGAAGCGGAAGGCATAGGCGCCCGCCATCCGCCCGCCGGTCGTCTGCGACGACAGGGTGGGGATCTCGTCGATGTCGATCAGATAGGCGTAGGCATTGAACTGCGCCCAATCGAGGCCGCCATAGCCGACATTGAGGTAGTGGGTCCGCGTCTGGAGATCGCCCTGTGCGGCGTCTTCGCCGAACACACGTTTGACGTTGCTGATGAACCCGTAGTCGATCGTCGCGTCGTCGAGAGCCGTCGAGTGGATTGTCACGGCATCGAAGGTTTGTTCGTTCTGCCGAAAGCCGACATTGCCGATGAAACGCTGGTTGTCGAGGGTGATGCGCTGGCGCCCGATACGGAAGGTCGCGTCTTCGAGTCCCTGATAGGTGAGGAAGCCTTGGTTGAGCTCCACCGTGTCCGCGTCGGGGACGACCGGAAAGCCGGTCGGCCGGCTGGCGCCGTCGTCGAAGCGGCGAGGGCCGAGCGCGGTCACCGCTTCGATCTCGGCAAGGGCGCTGAAGCCTTCATAGGCCAGCGTCTCGTAGCCGAGCCGGGCGCGCAGTGTCAGGGCTTCGGCATCGCGGGCGAAGCCGGCCTGGTCGATATGCTCGAAACGGAAGCGGAGGTCGGCAAGCGGCCGGCCGCCCAGGACGGCGTCCCCGAGCGACTGCGCCGATCCCGTTGTGGAAAAGGCCATCGAGAGGAACCCCGTGATCGCCATGGCCAGGAGTGTCGGCGCGGGGAAACGATAATCGGACATCATGCCGGACGAGGATCGGGTCAAGAGAGCACCACCGAGGTGGGAACGGTTGCGGCCGTCGCCGGCCGTGCCGGTACGTCCGGAGCGACCCCGCCCCAATCTTCGGGCGGAGGCGTCACGGCGAAGCGACGGCAGCGGTCGAGGAAGATCTCGCTCGGGCGGTCGCCGGGAATCCAGCGCAGTACCTCCTCGAAATAGGCGGCGGCCGTCGACCATTGGCGGCGGCGATAGGCGAACAGGCCATCCTCGAACTGCTTCACCGCCTCGGCCCAGTCGGGGTCGATCGGGTGCTTGCCCAGGACCTCGAACAGGCGCACAGGCTTGGGGCGGCCCTTCACGACGACGAGGTCGAGCTCCCGCAGCGAAAGCCGGTCGCCGACATGGGTCGCCGTCTGCTCGCTGCAGATGATCGTCGTTCCCATCACCTTGTTGTACTGCTCGAGCCGGGAGGCGACGTTCACCTCGTCGCCCATGACGGTGTAGTTGAAGCGCGACGAGGAACCCATGTTGCCGATGATCATCTCGCCGGTGTTGATCCCGACGCCGATCCGCAGACTGCCGAAACCATGCCTCTTCCACTGGTCCTGGAGGGCGTCGAGCGACGCCACCATGGCGAGCGCGGTCTCACAGGCGAGGTAGGCCTGCTCTTCGGGGGGCATCGGCAGGGGGGCGCCCCAGACCGCCATGAGTCCGTCGCCGATATACTTGTCCAGCAAGCCCTTGCTCTTGAGGACCTCGTCGCTCTGGGCCGTGAAATAGCTGTTCATCAGGCCGACGAGTTGCTCGGCCGGCAGTTCGGCGGCGATGCTGCTGAAGTTGCGAACGTCGGAGAACAGGACAGTGAGCGTCTTGCTCTCGCCGCCCAGCGTTAGAACGCCGGGGTTGTCGCAGAGCGTCTGCACGACCGCCGGATGCAGGTAGCGATCGAAGGCGTTGCGGATCGTCCGCTCGCGCTCCTCCTGCGAGAAGTAGACGTGGATGGTGACGGCACTGTAGGCCAGCAGGAAGCCGACCAGCGGGAAGGTCAGGTTCAGCCACATGCCGCCGAAGGCGAAGAAGGCGTAGTTGATGGCGACGAAAGCGGTGCCGATCACCAGCGAGGCGAAGCTGAACTTGAGCGAGGGGAGGCGCCGGCCCGCCCAGCCGATCAGCAGGCAGCCGACGACGATGAAGGCGACATCGATCGCGGCGAAGGAGTCACGGCGGACCAGATGCCGGCCGGTGAGGATGTTGTCGACGACGGTCGCATTGCGCTCGACGCCCGGCACCACGGCAGAGAACGGCGTCTCGAACACGTCGCTGACGCCCGTCGCGTTCGCGCCCATCAGGACGATCTTGTCCTTGAACGTCTTCGGCGGAACGCGGCCGTTGAAGGCGTCGGTGAACGGGATCGTGGTGAAGGTCTGCTCGGGCCCGTAATAGTTGGCGAGCATCCGCATGACTTCGTCGGTCGGTACGAACAGAGGTCCGATGCGGATTCCTTCGCCGGCGATGAAGGCCATCTCCTCCGGCGCCAGGGCCAGGGCCTCGCGGGCGATCTGAACGCCGAAAGCCGGGTAATAGTCGCCCTTGTATTCGAGCACCGGATACTCGAAGCGCGCAGTGCCGTCGACGTCCAGCGCGACGTTGACGTGGCCCAGCGCCTGCGCCGCCTGCCCGACCTCCGGCACCGGCGCGAGAACGTCGCGGGTGGCCAGGGCGAAGCGCGGTGCCTCGCCCTCTCTTAAGCGGATATTCCGGAACGCGGCCGTCGGCACCGCCGATTCCTTCAGGCGCTCGGGGTCGATGCCGGGGCCGTTCACCTCGCTCGGGAACACGAAGGCGAAGGGGACGATGACGTTGCCGGCGCGGGCGATGGCGTCGGCGAAGCGCAGGTCGGCTGCGGCGTCGCCATGGTTGTCCAAGCGGGGCAGGGCGGTGCGGAACTGCGCCACCGCCGCGTCCGGCCCGTCGGTGTCAAGGGTCTGAAGCACCTCGATCAGGGCGTCGAGCGACTGGCCGGTGATTGACCGCTCCGCGGTGACGAACAGCATATCGATCGCGATCAGGCGGGCGCCGGCGGCAGACAGCTTGTCGACCATTTCGGCGAAGACCGACCGACTCCACGGCCAGCGGCCGATCTCGTTGATGCTTTTGTCGTCCACCAGGACGACGACGACGTCATCGGAAGGCTGCTGCGCGCCCCGCACCAGGAAGCGCATGTCGAGCAGAAGACCCTCGATGCCGCGGAGCGGGGTCGTCTGGGAGATCGCGAAATAGAAGATCAGAGTGACCGCGGCGGCCAGGGCCGCCACGCGCATTTCGGTCAGCCGAACGCGTCGCCTGCTTCCCGCGGCGTTTCCTCCCCCCTTCGCCATCGCGCCCCCCGCTTCGCCGCGCCCGGCTAGTCGAGCGCCGTCCGGTCGGAGAAGGACTTGACGCGGGTCTGCGGCCAGGTGCGCTTGGGCGTCGGCGCGACGCCCGCCCGGACCTCGGTTCCTTCGCCCTGCAGAAGCACGACCGTTTCCTCGATCGTCCGGTCGCTGCTGCCCACCAGCACCTTCCCTTTGACGACCACCAGACTCGTGGCGTCCAGGCCGGCTTCGGTAATCCACTCCGTCCCCTGCACCGACGCCACCGCGGTCGCCGTCTGAACCTCGAAGCGGGAGTCGGGGACGAACAGATTGACGACGGTCCGGAAGATTCCCTCCGGCACGGTCAGCAAAGCGCGGCGTTTCTTTTCCTTCGGCGCATAGACGAATTCGGTGATCTTCAGCGTGCTGCTTTCGCCCACCGTGACGACGGTATCGTCCTCGAAGCGAATCTTGACCTTACCCCCCGCTTCGGACCGGACGATGTCCTGCTGATGAACGGGCGTTCCGACAACCGCCGGTTCGGCCGCGTCGGCACCGGGTCGGATGATGACCGCTTCGCCCGACAAGGATTCGATGTGCCCGACCGCCTCTGCGGCAAAGCTCGCCGTCGTCAGCCCGACGCCGAAAAACAAGGCGAGCAAGGCACACTTGATCAATTGCATCGTCGGCCTCTCCAAATGAATGGAATGGGTATCGAATGTCTTACGCCATTCTGGTGATGAAGTCTCAGTTCGTAGGGTCTGCCGCCTCGACTTCGTTCAAGGCTTGACGGAATCGGCCTCCACAGTCTTGCGGATCTTCTTGCACCTCTTCGGCGGCGACCCAGCAGTCGAAAAGGACTTGTGCCCGCGCGGCCGCCTCCGGCGCGGTGCGGCGCGCCTTTTCAGCGAGTGCCGACACCAGCCGCAAGCGCGCGAGCGACAGGGTTGCCGCCGCGTCGCCACCAAGCCGCCAATCGTCGAGCCGTTCGGGAAGAACGAATTCGCCCTTCGCGGCTTCTCTCGCCTTGTAGGCAAAGAAGCTCGCCGCGAAGGCGGACCCGTCCTCAGCCTGCCGGTCGGCGATGTCCAGGTAGTTCCGGTGCAGGGCGCGGGCGAAAGGATCGTCGGGCGATGCCATGGCGCGGACGGCCGCAGGATCGACGCAGCCGGAAAGCGATACCACTGCCGTGAGCGCGAGCGTCACCGCTACCGCCACGCGCACGCGGCGGCACGCCGGCGCCCCCAGCGCCGCGATGATGCCGCAATCCATCCCCACAGTTGAATAGAATGCGGACGTCGGTAGGGCGTCGCCAACTAGAAATGACCATAGGTCTTGCATGACTCGGACGGGGTGCCGCCGATCCCCGCAACGATGGTGTCGACCGGACCGGTACGGAAGCGCAATCTAGGCCGCTCGTCATTCAGCGGAGGGTGATCGCATGGTTCCGACCGGACTGACCGCGGTGATCGCGCTGCTCTCTCTCGCATCGTTCGGTAGCGGCAACCCACCCGACGGCCGGATCGAGCCCGCCACCTTCGTTCATACCGTCGGCCGGACGGACATGATCCGGACCTGGCTCGAAAAGAAGCTCGGCGCGGAGATCATCGAGATCATCCAGGTCGACTGGAAAGGGAACCCCGCCTATCGGGCACGGTTCTTGGCAACCGATCCCGAGACCGGCGAGAGGCGCGAGCGGATTCTCATTTTCGACGCCGGGTCGGTGCAGCCGATCGCCGAGCTGGAGCCCGAGCCGGCCTTCTGACGCGACGCCCCCATTCGGCGGTAAGCGGTTGCCCGATGCGGGGCCCTTCGCCAAAGTCCGGCTTCGATAACCGCTCGCTTCACCGCGGGTAGTCAACGATCGGCCGTTTTCGAGGAGACCCCATGCAACGCCGTAACTTCATCAAGGGCGCCGGCGCCGCCGCCGTCGGTGCCGCAGCTTTCCCCGCCCCAGCGATCAGTCAGGGAAAGCGCGAGTGGAAGATGGCGACCACCTGGCCCAAGAACTTTCCCGGCCTCGGGACGGGGGCCCAGCGGATCGCCGATGCCATTACCGAGATGTCGGACGGCCGGCTGACGGTGAAGCTCTACGCGGCGGGCGAACTGATCCCCGCATTCGAGGTCTTCGACGCTGTCCGCGCCGGCAACGTCGAGATGGGGCATGACGCCCCGCTTTACTGGCTCGCCAAGGCCAAGGCCTGCGCCTTCTTCTGCGCCGTGCCGGGCGGGCTGGCACCGCATGAGCAATATGGCTGGATCCATTACGGCGGCGGACAGGCATTGTGGGACGAGCTCTACGGGCAGTTCGGCCTTCGCGCCTTCGTTGCCGGCAATACCGGCCCCAACTGGGGCGGCTGGTTCAAGAAGGAGATCAACAGCCTGAACGACATTCAGGGGATCAAGTTCCGGATGTCGGGCCTCGGCGGCGAGGTGATGAACCGCATGGGCGTCGTCGCGGTCAACATGCCGGGCGGCGAGATCATGCAGTCGCTGCAGAGCGGCGTCCTCGACGGCGCCGAGTGGGTGAACCCGTGGAACGACCTGGCCTTCGGTTTCCACAAGGTCGCCAAGTACTATTATGGCCCGGGTGTGCACGAGCCCGGTTCCTCCCAGGCCCTCACCGTGAACCTCGAAGCCTACGAATCCCTGCCCAAGGACTTGCAGGCCATCGTCCGCTTCGCGGCCGAGCAGGAGAACACCCGCATGCATGCCGAGATGACCGCGGGGAACGTCCCTTCGCTGGCCGCGCTCCGGAAGCACGGTGTCGAGGTGCGGTCTTTCCCCGAGGACGTCTACAAGCGGCTACTGGACATCAGCGCCGAGGTGGTGGCCGAAGTCGGCGCCGAGGACGCGCTTTCCACGCGCATCTACGAGAGCTGGTCGACGTTCCGGAAAGGGGTCGTCGACCTCGCCCCCTACTCGGAGATGGGGTACATGCGGATGCGCGGCCTCACCGCATGATCTGTTGCCGACCGGGCCCGCATGGACCGGCCCGGTCGGCACCGTCCGTTCATTCGGACTGCTGATGCAGATAGGCGATGACGTTCTGGCGATCGTCCTCGCTGCGGAGGCCCGGGAAAGCCATCTTGTTGCCCGGGATGAACTTCCGGGGCGCTTCGAGGTATTGCGACAGCGTATCCGCATTCCAGACGATGTCCGCGTTCTTCATCGCCTTCGAATAGTTGAAGCCTTCGGCAGCGCCCGCTTCGCGCCCGTAGACGCCGTGGAGATTGGGGCCGACGCCATTGCCCGCTCCCTGTTCGACCTTGTGACAGGCACGGCACTTGTTGAAGACGTTCTTGCCTGCGTCAGGATCGCCGGCCAATGCGGCGTCACCGGAATCGTTCTGGGCAACCTGCATAGACGCTTCGTCGGCCGTGCCCTCGGTCTCGGCGGCGGTCTGCGCGCCGCCGGTGCGGGTGGTCACTTCCGGCTTGGCCTGATCGACTGCAACCGCTGGCTTCGGCTGGTCGACCGTCACCTTCGGCTCGGCTTGCTCGACCGAAACGCTCGGGGCTGCCTGCTCGACAGTGACGGTCGGCTCAGGAATCTCGACGGTGATCTCCGGGGCCGGCACTTCCACGGTGACCTCCGTGGGTTGCCCGGTCCCGGCAGCAGTGTTGCCGGAGTCCGCAGCTTGTGCGGCGATCCACGCCGGCGTCATTACGGTCAGTACCGCAGCGATCGCGATCGAGGATTTCGACATGAGGAGCTGCTCCTTCCTGCGTGCGGCCACCGGTCGGGCGGCCGCTCTTCTGTGAACGGATTAGCGGTTGGGGAACGGCGCGTGCACAGAGGAGGTTGCGGAACGGGTCGGCGGCTTGGCGGCCGCAGCCGATTTCCAGGTCGCCACTGACATGGATCAAGGTCGGGGACGGGCGAACGCTTCAGGATGCGCAGGTTCACTTCCCCCTATCTTCCTTGTCAGGCGCCTTCCTTCGGAAGGCGCCTCTTTCTTCCTCCTGGGCTCCGGCGCATGCCCGTCCCGCATGCCGGTTTCTTGACTCGCGCGGCGGCCCGTGCTGCATAGATCGTCCACGCGGCGGGTGGGCGCCCGCCGGTCAAGGGACAACGAAAAACGGCTGCAAAGGCCGAGGAGACGCCATGATCGCCAAGTTTCTCGCTACGCTCGCCATTCCGCTGGTCGTTCCGGTGATGCAGGCGGGTGTGGTCGGCCCCGCCGAAGTGCTGGACGGAATCACCATGCAGGTCGGCAAGTCCGTCGTCCGTCTGTACGGGCTGAAGGCGCCGTCCGCCGATCAGACCTGCCGGCTCGAAGGGGAGGTTATCCCGTGCGGTGAAGAGGCTAAGGCCGCGCTGGAGAACCTGCTCGGCGACAGCGAGGTCAAGTGTACGACCAAGGGCACCGACAACAAAAAGCGGACGTTGGCCACCTGCAAGGCCGACGGCATCGATCTCAACAAGGGCATGGTCGAGAGCGGCTGGGCCAAAGCCGACACCCATGAAACCAAGATGTTCGCCGACTACGAAGCCAAGCCCAAGGCCGCGGGGATCGGCCTGTGGCAGAACAACCTGATGGTGCGCCTGCACTAGGAAATCAGGGCGGCGCTGGAACCACGACAAAGGAAAGAGAGACACACATCATGGCGCGATCGGGGAAAGTCATCGTCACCTGCGCGGTCACCGGGGCGATCCATACGCCGACCATGTCGCCCTACCTGCCGATCACCCCGAACGAGATCGCCGAGAGCTCGATCGCGGCGGCCGAGGCGGGGGCGTCGATCATTCATCTGCACGCCCGCAATCCAGAGACCGGCCAGCCGACCCCGGACCCCGACATGTTCATGGAGTTCCTGCCGCGCATCAAGCAGGGTACCGACGCGGTGGTGAACATCACCACCGGCGGCGGGCTCGGTATGAAGCTCGAGGAGCGGCTGGCGGCGGCGCGGCGGGCCCAGCCCGAGGTGTGCTCGCTCAACATGGGCACGATGAACTTCGGCCTGTTCCGGCTGCTCGACCGCTACAAGGACTGGAAGCACGCCTGGGAGCCCGAATACCTGGAGATGACGAAGAACTTCGTCTACCAGAACACCTTCGGCGACATCGAATACATCCTGAAGGAGATCGGCGAGGGCTACGGCACCCGCTTCGAGTTCGAGTGCTACGACATCGGCCATCTCTACACCCTGGCCTATTTCCTCGATAAGGGGCTGGTGAAGCCGCCGCTGCTGGTGCAGTCGATCTTCGGCATCATGGGCGGTATCGGCGTCGACCACGAGAACCTGCTCCACGCCAAGCGCATCGCCGACAAGCTGTTCGGCGACGACTTCTACTGGTCGGTGCTGGCCGCCGGCCGCCACCAGCTCCCCTTCGTCAGCATGAGTGCGATCATGGGCGGCAGCGTCCGCGTCGGGCTGGAGGACAGCCTCTATATCGGCAAGGGCAAGCTGGCCGAAAGCAACGCCGCCCAGGTCACGGCGATCCGCTCGATCCTGGAAACGCTTTCGCTGGAAGTCGCGACCCCGACCGAGGCCCGCGAGATGCTGTCCCTGAAGGGCGGCGACCAGGTGGCGTTCTAAGGAGACATCGCTCCGTCATCGCGAGCCGGAGGCGAAGCGATCCAGGCCGGCGGTCTGGATCGCCGCGTCGCTCCGCTCCTCGCAACGACGACGGTCGGTTCCCGGCTTCGTGGGCCCTCCGGTCAAGCCGGAGGGCGACGAGCTTAGTTAGTACGGCTTATCCAATTTCTTCGTCGTCCTCCGGCTCGACCGGAGGACCTACCGCACGGCTTCAGCGATGAAACGGCGCAGCGGGTTCACCAGCACCTCCTGCGCACCGACGAGCTGCAGCTCTTCCGCTCCGGCCGCGGCGGTCGCCTCCAGCACGCCATAGACCGCCGACACGGCATGCGAGAGCGCCGCGTCGGTCGTTTCGCCGAGAAGCTTGCGTGCGAGCAGGATCGCCGCGAAAGCGTCGCCGGCCCCGTTGGCGGCGACCTTGAGGCGCGGCGTGCGGACGACCCAGCTTCCCGCCGGATCGCTGGCGAGGACCGCGATCTCGTCCGACGTAGTGCGGAGCGAGGTGCAGGCGAGGATTCCATCCGGCGGCATGGCGAGTTTCGATGCTGCGTTTTTCGCATCGGCCGGCGACTCGACGGTGGCGTCGGCCAGACGGGAGAGCTCGAACCGGTTCGGGGTCAGGATGTCGGCGAGCGGCACCAGAGACCCTGCGACCGCTTCGGCGACCGCCGGCTTGACGAACAGGCCGGCGGTGTCGTTGCCCATCACCGGGTCGCAGCAATAGATGGCATCCGGGTTCGCCGCCTTGACCCGCCGCACCGTCTCGGCGATCACTGCGATCAGGGTGGGGTCGCCGACATAGCCGGACAGCACCGCGTCGCAGGCGGCGAAGCCGCCGCGCTCGCCGATGCCGTCGATCACCGCGGCGATCATCTCGGTCGACAACGCGCCGCCACGGGCGGTCCGGTAGCCGGTGTGATTGCTGAGCACCACCGTCGGCACCATCCACACCTCGATCCCCAGCCG
>MDTD01077989.1_pt1 | contig 20093 bp, 16 predicted proteins | sample 811221 | NCBI WGS metagenome assembly MDTD01 (sample SAMN05326646, study PRJNA326480) | marine metagenome | isolation source: seawater | place: Pacific Ocean: South West | collected 2011
ACCCCTGTATTGATTCTTCCTTGGGGCCTCGTGGTTGATTATTGCGCAAGCCTGTAACCTTAGGTTCAAAAGGTAAGCGAATGAGGGGCTGGCATGAGAGAGCGTAAGGGCGAGTTGTTCCTTATTGCCGGATTCACTGGCTTGGTTACCACGCTATTTCTAGCCTTTAATTGGGTTCCGAGCGTTAATATCAATGCCTTTGAATCACCTGAAGCACAGCGCATTTTTTATTGGCACGTGCCCGCTGCATGGGCTGCATTCATATCTTTCAGTGTATTATTTGCGGGCTCCGCAATGTGGTTATTCAAACGCAATGAACTCGGCTGGAAACTACATATTGCTGGCTCCGAGGCCGGTCTTGCGTGTGGCTTAATCGCCGTATGGTCCGGCTGCATTTGGGGTGCAGCAGAGTGGGGCACTCCATGGGATTGGCAGGATTATCGTCTGAATTCGTTTGCTTTACTCACCCTACTTGCTTTGTTCCTCGTTCTCGGTCGAAGAAGTCAACCTGACGGTGTTGAGAGTAGAGACACATTCGCAACCTTTGGCTTCTACGGTTTCGTCTTGGTCCCATTTACCTATTTGGTAACGAGGATTTGGGTTATTCGCCACCCGGGACCAATTATCGCTGGTGACGATGCAAGTTCTATTTCGCTTGAGATGAGGCTTGCGTTTTATGTTGGAGTCATATCGTTCACACTGATGGTTATCGGACATATTATTACCTCCGTTCAGATAACTCGGTTTGAGCAGAGAATTAACCGTCTCCAAGGGATAATTGATGGTGAGTGAATGGAAGATAGAACATACCTTTCAATCGCTTACATAGGAATGATCATCGGCATTGGAATTTGGACTTGGACAGTTGTCTCTCGTAACCGAAGATTGGCTTCAAGGATTACTGCAATGGAGCACACTCTCAAAGTCAAGCACGATGAGACTGAAGCTACTGTCCCACTAAATGATGACATTAAGTAGTAATTTTATGCTACAACTTGAAACATAAGGGCTTACAGGACACTTTGGTGATGGCGTGTCTGAGTTAGGTGAGGCGTTTTGTCTGGTGTGTGGTGCCCCGCCACCACTATTTGGCGAACGCATGTGTGAACCTTGCTTCAGAAAGCGGGTTAAGTTAGCCGAAGTACCAGAAAATGTTCCGTGGGTTCGGTGTGCTAGATGCGGTATCGTAGAATTACAAGGGAAATGGGTAAACATTAGTGAAGAGGAGGTCTGGGACGAACTCATTCAACGGAATCTAAAATTTCATGTCGATGCAGAAGACATTGGTATAGCATTTGAAACTCGAAGAGTTTCTGACCGCCACACACTCATTCACCTCCAGTTGGAAGGAGTGATTGATTCCTTATTATTCCAAGAAGAATACACGATGCGGGCTAGGATGGCAAATGGTGTTTGCTTGACCTGTACGAGAAAGGCGGGCAATTACTACGAAGCAACTGTACAACTCCGCTCGAGTGGTCGGAAACTTAGCGAAGAGGAGTATGAAAACCTCCGCAAAACTTTGGACCTAGTCAAAGAATCCCTATCGGATGACCCGATGTTTTTCATAACCAATGAAGGTCCCGTGACTGGCGGTTATGATGTTGTTTTAGGGAGCAAAGGACTTGCTCGAGCTTGGGGGCGCCATCTCACCAAAGAATATGGTGGTCAGGTGGTTGAAACTAATTCCACAGTTGGTCGTAAAGACGGTATCGACGTCACACGGCTTACCTTGCTCTATCGTAAACCGGGCTATGAATTGGGAGACGTAATAAGATGGCGGGAAAATCTCTGGAGGCCAGCCTCATGGGCAAAAGATGGAGCGATAGTTGAACGGATAGACCGACAGGAAAGGACTGGTGCAACATGGCGTGATTTGGAATCATCTCAAGTATTGGCACGGATGTCAGAGCACATTGTTGTCGACTTAATCAACCAAGATTCTTCGGTCGGAGAATTTCTCGACCCAACAACATGGACCATGGCATCGATCAGGTTACCTTGGGACCATAAAGCAAAGACGGCGGCAAGAATTGCACGTATCGAAGGCGAGTGGATTGCTCTACATAGCATGGCTATTGACGAAAATGTTAGTATAGAGTAAAAAGTATGAGGCTCACCATCATTCTATGGCGGATGTCAACCTTAGCGAATTAGCCACGGCACTAGATACTGAGGACATGATTGGGTTTACTAGAGCATTCGTCGAAAACATCACCACCGGTTTGAGGGCGGTAAATTCTGAGCGATACCCATGGATTGAGGAGTTAGCTAAAACACAATGGCATGGGGTTATTGCCCTTGGCATGGGAGGTTCTGCTGCTGGTGGAGACTTCTTATCTGTGTTGTGCAATCAAGCGGGCAGCATACCTGTAATCGTTCAGCGAGATTATGTTTTACCAGCCTGGTGGAATGACCGATGGCTTGTTTTGTCAACCTCGCACAGTGGCAACACCGAAGAAGCCATTTCGGCTACTGAAATAGCCTTGAAGTCTGGAGCAACAGTAGTAGTGATATCGACGGGAGGAATACTATCCGGTCTCGCTGAGCTGCACTATAATTGTCATTTTATACCATCAATCGGTGGACAACCGCCACGCTCAGCATTTGGCCATATATTTTCTCGGCAGTTAGCCTTGTTCCGTAGTATCGGCATCTTACCAAACAGTGACAAAGACAAGGAAATGCTAACCAGATTACAACTTGTTGTCAACGATTATGACTTTATCAATAGTGATGACCCTGAGTTGATTGAATTGATTACCTACATGGCAACACAACCAATTTCTTTGTTGGGACCAACTGAGCTAACACCTGCTCTCAACCGTTTTAAAAATCAACTCAACGAAAATGCGGCTAGATTTGCGCGGGTTGGAATATTTCCTGAGATGAACCATAACGAAAGTGTTGCGTGGGGTGGAGTTGGAGACGACGCTGATTTCAGCGTTGGTGAAACTGTTATTCTATTCTTGACGTGGAACGGTATGCATTCAAGAGTTGCTAATCGGTTGGAATGGATGATTGCTCACACACCCAGCGACATGGCGTGGCGCATTCATGGGGAAGGAGAGACTCTACTCGAGGCATTACTACACCTGTGTATAATCATGGATTGGCTCTCGATTGCCATGGGCTTGGTTCATGGAAAAGACCCATCTGCGATCGATTCAATAAATTCCCTCAAGAAATTTCTTGGGAATAAGAATTGATTAATTAGATTAGTAAACTGGACCAACGATTAGCCGCGGATCTGGATAGAGTTTCAACGCCACCTCACGGTCGGCTAATTTTACTACTCCGGGTAAGTCATTTACTTCAGGTTGTCTTAGAGAGAGTTGTATGTGTATGTGAGGTGGCCATCCACCATTTTCATATTCATGTCCAATGGTAGCAATAACTTGGCCTACGGTAAATGACTCGCCAACCTCAACCATATCGAGTGATTCTGTCGAGAGATGGCCGTGTAAAACCCAAAATTTCTGTGCAGGTGAGAAATCTCGAGAACCTACCGAGTTGGGTAATTGTAACTCATGCTCAGTAATGATGGTTGGGCCGTATGAGCCTGCTTCTGGATTGATACCCTTGCTGAAGACTTTTCCGTCGGCAAACGCATACACTGGTGTGCTAACCGGCGCTCCGATATCGAGACCGACATGCAGGTCCCTTTCGCCGCCAAACAATTCAGTGTTATACATGCCAGGCCGATGTTCATCATATCGACCAATCTGATACTCAAAAGGACACTTCCAGTCAGTGTTGTTGGGTTTTGTAAAATCAAAAACCCAGTATTCTTCTGGTAACTGGACGATGGGATGAAATGGAAACTCGCCCTCGGACATAGTCTGTCTAAACGGTGCATATTTTTCATTATTGGCCGAAAAGTCAAGACCTCTACCTTCTAGGGTAGAGTATGCTTGTGGCTATGTTAATATTGTTAGCCATAACGTTAATTCCCGGCTATGCATTGTGCAGAGTCCTTGATGGGGCAGCAGATGGATGGCGGAAAGCTATGCTCAGCCCGGCGCTTGGATTATTGCTAATTTACGGTGTCTGCGGACTGGTGTTCCTTAGTGGACTGTGGACTTGGGTATTGGCATCCGCCGTAATTTTATTGGCCAATACCCTATCAGTCGCCCACTTAAAACGTCGAGTGAATGAGGAAAATGGTTTGACACAATGGCAGAAACTTGAAGCAGCCATGCACGGTATGATACTTGAAAGTGAAGATCAGGAAATCTCCGACGAGGCATCCGCTCAGCAGTGGTTTCAGTCTAATAGATACAAATTTGGCATCACTGTTGGAATGATATTGTCCCTAGGAATTCTGATCCTACCCATAATCCAAGAATTACCATTCGGTGTTGATTGGATTGGTTTTGCGGTCCTAGCAGGTCAGATATCAGAACACGGTAACATGGTTTTGTCCGGTGTCAATGAAGGCTCATGGACATACCCCCCGGCGTTTCCTGCCCTGGCAAGTTGGCTATCAGAGGCTGCTAACATCGATTCAGGTCGAGCGGTATTTTTTCTCGGACATTACACGCTTGCTGTGTTGGTTATTGGAGCCGCCGGTGCGATGGACCACCACGGTTCCGGCGGTCAGTTTCTAGTTACTATGGCACTTGGCATGGGGATATTCGCCAAGGTCTATGATTCTGGTTACCCAACCGTGGCAAGTCAACTCGGATTAGTTGTTGGTTTGCTGGTTTTACTGAGGCCGTCATCAAGTCGTGGAAGTCATCACACTAGAGGATTTATTATTGCTGTCTCATGTGTATCTCTCATCCACCCAACTGGAGCAATTTATCTAGGGTTACTGATGATTGCTCATGTTGTAATTGGTTTGAGTCTGCGAGCCGAGTACAGTGAGAATTTTCACAGACTGTTGCTGGCCTGTTCGATACTGATAACTATTGCAGCCGCAATCTCAGTGATTTTCCTCGCTCCCAGAATGTTGGATGAGGCCGTATTTGCTGAATATGGTTGGCAAGGAGGTAGACCGTTGTTGACCTATAACGGGGTTTTACTCGCTTTTTCTTTGGTTGCTGGCTGGAAATTGAGAAGCACCGTTGAGGGAAGGATGCTAATCACATGGCTTGCCTTACTGTGGGTGCTGACATCAATACACCTGATCGAGGGGTTACAAAACATACCTGTTTTGTCATTATTATCATACACCTTGTATTCTATGGGCTTACATGCCTTTCATATCCCGCTTGCTGCCCTCAGCGCGTTGTGGTTGAGCCCATCAACTGGACTTAATTCACTAGACGCTAAGCGCGGGTTGCTAACGATTAATTGGGACCCCAGTCTGAACGAAAAATTAGGTAAAATAATGACTGCGGCGGTCCTTATCGGAATAATCGTGGCAAATGTGATCACGGCAAATATCGCACAACATGACGAACTAAGGCCGGTAACTCATGCAGACCTGGAGATACGAGAACTTCTAGAGACATTACCAAAAGATAGCATAATTTACACTGAAAACAATCATTGGGGTCACATTTATGATACTCCCAGTGGAATCCAAACGACTAGTATACCGACACTAGGTTTGTTGCTGATTGATGAGACTATACACCCGCTCGCAACCTCCGCAATTATGTATAATAACGCGTCCAAAATAGTTCAGTTAGGTATCGATTATGCGATTAGTTCTCCTATTGGTAGTATTGGATGGACCTTAGCTGAATCACGTTATTGGACCATCGTTGAAGACATCGATGGTAGCCGATTGTGGCAGTTTAATCCTGCAGGCAACTCACAACAATCAACCATAGCGACAGTAGATTTTGAGTCTTGCACGGGTAACTGTGAGATTCGTGTAGATCCGTGGCGAGACAACAGGTACCAGACTCTAAACGAGCAATATGGTGAATTCAGGGCTTTTATTGAAGAGGGAGCAAATTCGGTGTTCAATTTTGAATTACCGAGGACAGCCTTTGTTGGCTCGAGGATATGCTTGTTCTACGAGTCTGTCGGACAGCATGACGATTTTTACTTGTCAATTGGGAATCAGCAAACTACCGTAACCAGCGGTAGTTCAGGATGGCATCGACACTGTTTCACGCTGGAGATGACGCATACAACAATCGATGCTGGTATTGAATGGGATGACTCTACCTCCTCAAGTTTTTGGCTTAACCCCTCTGGTTTATCGGGTCGTGGCGACAGGGTTTTGGATACTACCGGAATCAGACTACACTGGCTAGAAATTGATGTTTGATGATTTAATTTATCGAAGGCATCAAAACTAACGAGGGTGTGTAAGAACCGATGAAGAATCTCGTAGTCCTGCTTCCAACGCTGGATGAGGAGTATGGTTTACGCAAGATTCTACCACATATTCCTCGCCAGCAACTAACAACGCTCGGCTGGAAAACCGAAGTTTGGATTGTTGACGGTGGCAGTAAAGACCTGTCAGTAGAAATCGCCAAACAATATGACTGCAGGGTTATCAAACAGGCTGGCTATGGTAAAGGCGCGGCCATGCGAACCGGGTTTAGTAAGTTCTTAGCCTTGAACAAGGATGCACTTGTGATGTTAGATGCAGATGGCACATATGACCCAGCAGAAATACCAGAATTCGTCACCATGCTCGAGAATAATGAAGTGGTAATTGGCGATAGACTGCGCGGTAAAATGGAGCCAGGTGCCATGACGAGAGTCAATTACTTTGGCAATCACATACTAACATGGGTTGCTTCTGCATTGTATGGTGTTAATACCAATGATCTATGTACTGGGTATTGGGGTTTTACTAAATCAGCAATTGCCAGGTTGAAACTTAATTCAATGAGGTTCGAAATTGAAGCAGAAATGTATGCTTCATGTGTGCGAGAGAAAATTACTATTGTATCCATACCAATATCATACCGAGGGAGAATTGGTGAAGCAAAATTAGGCTCGATTGTCGATGGGTGGATTATTTTCAAGAAACTATTAGTCAGACGAATATTTCCTCACCCAGTTGAGGTAGTAACCGGTAAAGGAAACCTCGATATTGATTAAGCAAGCAATCAAATTTAATGACTTTAACCGGTGTATATGACCCGAGTAAGATGCCTGATACTTGGGGCAAGTGGTCTAGTTGGGCAGCGACTGCAACAACGCTTGGTAAAACATCCCATGTTTGAGATATGTGCCATTGCCGGAAGTGAGTCAACTGCTGGAAAATCACTGAAATCGGTTCCATGGCGTTTATCAGAGCCACGCCCGGACTTACCCGAACTTACAATAATTGATGCCAACTCAACAGAGTTAACAAAAAAATGCTCTGATTTAGACATTAGGTATGCTTTTTCCGGCCTCCCCTCAACCGCAGCACTCTCTATTGAGAAGGCTTTGGCTCAATCTGGTGTCACGGTTTTTTCCAATGCTAGTGCATATCGAAGGGCTCAGGGAATTCCAATGGTTATCCCAGAGATTAACCCCCACCACCTTCACTCTAGCATGCATTATTGCGCAACGAACTGTACACTGATACCGCTGGTGATACCTGTTGCTGCAATCAATAAAATTAGTGATATCAAATCAATAACAATGCGCAGTGAACAGGCGCTATCAGGTGCGGGCTGGGAGTTGCTGTACGACCAATCTGCGCTATCGGGTGATGTTAAACCCCAAATAGCAGGTGAGGCGGAAAAAACTCATGCTGAATTATTACATGTTCTCGGGACAATCGAATCGCAGGAAATTACTCCTGCTACCTTGGATGTAAGTATCTCATGTCAGAGAATCGCGCGCCAGGACGGGCATCAAGTCTTCGTCGAGATCGAAACCGCCGTAGCCGTATCGCACAACACTTTGATTAATGCATTGAAGGGCATAGCTTGTTACAGTAATTTACCTAGTGGCCCTATCAATGCCATACACATTGTTGACAAAATTGACCCAATTGCTCACCTATGGTCGGATGGTAGTAATTTTTCTCACAATCCTGATCCAGCAACCAACCTCAAGACCGGAATGGGGATTGTTATGGGCAACATCGTGCTGAGCGGGACCCGAATTTCATTCAGTGCATACTCACACAACACAATTAGAGGCGCAGCAGGAGGTTTAGTTTTTCTTGCGGAGTTAGTGCTCGAACAATCTCTAACTTAGATACGGTATGCCTAAAGAATCACTCTTATTCCCTAGCATTGGTGCGGCATGGGAATAACTGCAATGATACCCGACACAACAATCGGTCAACTGTATGTTGAAGCAGATAGCCGTTGGGGAGAGATATGGGATGATAAAGCGGCGAGAATGCTTATTTTGCTTATGTTCCCTCGAAAACACCGTAAAATGATGGAACTGCACGGCGACATAACCGAGCACGGTCAGCCTGTGATGACTGTGTTTCATCGGCCCCGTGAGGAGGCTAAACTGCTAGAAAAGCAGGGTTTTGATGCGCGTTCTTCATCCTTTCAATTTGTTGATATCGCCAGCCTTGATCTAGGTTCATGGATGCAACAACTAATCGTTCAAGAGAAGTGGCTGCGTGGAACCATTGATATCATGCCTGTGCCATTCTCGATGGGACTACCTGCACAAAGGGGTTTTGAAACCATGAATATCCTTTGCTTTAGACATCCAGATATATCCCCACTTGAGCGATATTATCTCCCTTTCCCGCCAAGTTCGATTCCAGGCAAATGCTTTGTCTCGTTACCAAGAAGACAAGCCGCTGAGCTTGCTAGACAACAGGCTGAGGTGTTGGGGGTTGGCAGATTGGTCAGGAAGACTAAGATTATTGAACAAGAGGCCCCTATTGAGGCTCTCCCACCGGAAGTGAAATCTACTGAAGAAGCCGGTTTAGATGCTGTTATTGATAATTCTTCAGACCAGATTATGGAAGGTATAATTGCTCAAGCAGAAGAAATAGTCAATGTTGAGTTGCCAAATAACCCACTTGATACGCCAGCAACTATGGAAGAGACTACTACAGAAATAATCAGCAGTGTCACAAATAATGTCGAAATTCCAAGTATCGAAGAACCGGAGGAAGTTATTGAAATGTCAGATGTTGAAATAGAGTTCCGGGCTTTGGTTACAGAATTAATTGATGCTGGCGTTGCGCCGACAGAAATGATGGATGACCCAAGATGGGAGGATATCAGTGAACGTGCGATGGCTACTGGGTTTGAAACATGGCCAGTATTCTTAGAACTCACCGCAGTACAATGACAACGATTGACTCAAATATAACGGCATTTAGGGATTATTATGGGCTTTTGCATAAATTGCGGCAATCAACATCAAGACGGTGTTAGGTTTTGTCGTTTCTGCGGCACGGCTCAACCAAGCGAGCAGTTACTAGCACGGTTGAGGGCGGAATCCGAACAAATTCGTTTGTTGGTGTTGCAAATGCAACAGCAGCAAGCTCACGCACAAAACGATGCCTATGCTAGATTAGAAGCCATGCGATTACAAGCAGAAGCCGCAGCTCGCAATCAGCAAAATCAACAATACAGACCGCCGGGTTGGTGATGTTGTGCGGCCCAAACATTTGGCCATCGAATTATCGAGGTTGGTTGCACACCCGCAGGATAATGTCAAGTTGGAGCAATATGCTACCGAGGGTGATTTAGCAGCATTTTTCGTTCTTGCAGTGGATCAATTGGAGAGTGTCTCTGGCAAGACCATCGTCGACTTAGGATCGGGAAACGGCATACTAGGCATTGGTTGCGCAATACTTGGCGCCCAGAAAATCATCTTGATCGAGGCTGATGATGAGGTTGCTAAAGTCGCCGAAGCGAACGCTGCAGAAATAGGCCAGAGGTATGCTACTGAAATCGACTCTATCACCTGTCACATTGGCAAGGATGAAGCCCCGGAGATTGACCAATGTGACATCGTTATTATGAACCCGCCCTGGGGATTTCAAACTAGCAAGGCGGACCGCCCGCTATTGAACTACGGATTTAGTCTAAAGCCACAATCACTATACATCATTCACTCCGCTAAATCAACCCATCTAGCAAAAATTGGCCGCTCATTTGGTTATGATCATGAGATTGTTTTTGAGAGTAATTTCAGATTACCGGCAAAATATTCATTCCAGACTAAAAAAATGGGCGAGACTAATGTTATGTGCTGGCGTTTTTATCTACCCGGAGACGATAAATTATCTGAGTATACCCAGTAAAATATAGTTCATTTCCGTATGAGGGATTCAAAAGGGATAAGCCCGCCCGTTGACACAAGCGAAGATTGTGCGACCTACATCGGGCCACGATTGCTTAGGAAGTAAAACAATGACGGCGAGCATCGTCACCCCAGGAATGCAAATATCAACCACCGCCGAATGTGAGGCAGGTGAAGGAACTGTAGAAGTCGATGGCAGAATAATGGCCACCATGATTGGGACCTTCGAAATAAACGAAGGTATTGGCACAGTCGTTCCCGTCAAGCAGGTAGTCACACCAGTTGTCGGTGACACCGTTATTTGTGAAATTGAAAAACTGAACGAAAAGAATGGTGAAGCTAGAATACTATGCATCGAAGGGAAACCCGGTGATTTACTACCTGAGCACCTCTATGGTCACTTCCACGTTACAGGATTAGTCGATCGGTATATGCACCAAACAGCAGATGCAGTTAGAAGACGGGATATTTGTCGGGCGTTGATCAAGGAGGTATCCCCCGTAGTCAGAATAGATTTCAGGGAACGCAACGATTGTGGCGTGCTCAACGCTATTTGTCCATCCTGCGGTGACGGATTAATTGCTGAATCACAGGGCGATTGGAACGTTAACTGCCTAAGTTGCAATTATCGTTCATTTAGAGCACTGGCTGACAATTTCCAAGCAGGTTGGGCAAAGCTTGACCAGGGTGCCAGCGTATTGAATAACTCAGGTAAGCGCTGGGGCAGCGAAGCTGAGGCAATGTTCGCTAAAGGCCCGTCAGGTCGGGCAACATTCATTGCCGAAGATTTCCGTGAAGATGGTCGAGAACGCAGTTACTTCCGCTTCGAAGGACAGCAAAGTGGTGGCGGTCAGAGACAAAGGGCTAAACCCGGCTGTAAGTTATTCGTTGGTGGACTACCAAGAGAGACCGGCACTGAAGAGTTACGCGCAATGTTTGCTAAGTTCGGCGACATGGTAGACTGCTTTGTCCCAACGGATGATAGTGGTGCGAACCGAGGCTTCGGTTTCGTTACTTACAATGAAAAATCCTTTGCTGAAGCGGCGGCAAAAGAACTCGATGGGACGCGAATTAATGGCCGTCGAATCGGAGTTCGTGATGCTGATAGCAACGATAAGAAAGGCAAGAATAAACCTCGCAGAGACCCTGATGGTATGAAGTTCTATGTGGGCAATTTACCTTTCAAAGCAGAGGCAGACTCGTTAAAAGAATTGTTTGGTAAATTGGCCACAGTAGTTGATGTAAACATCATCACTGACAACGGTGGAAGACCGAAAGGATTCGCTTTCATAACAGTCAAAGAAAAGGACAAAGGCGACGAAATTATTCAGCAATTAAATGGTACAGAAATCATGGGCAGAAAGATTCGAGTTGATATTTCACAAAAGAAAACCGGCGGACAAAACCCCGGTAAATCAAAGAAGAGTTCTAGGGAATTAAGAGCGATACGTGAAGAGTCTGAGGGTGGTAAAAAGCCAAAGCGTAAGCCCCGAAACAAGAAGGATTGAAAATCTCGAACCGTCAGACGCACCCATGGTCGAGTCTAGCTCACCGAAATGGTTAGTGCTAGACGGGTATGAGGATGAACCTGCGGCATTTGGCGTGCCGCCTTATGTCGGATTTCACATACGGTATTTGTGTGGAGTCCTTGAACAACATAAAATCGATTACCAATATATGACCATTGACCAATGGCGTAATTATGTCAGAGACAATGAGGCACCTGCGGCTGGTGATTTACTCAGCAACATCACTGGATTTGCCTGCATCGCTGGCGCAGTTGTTCCCGGAAAATACCTACGAGGTACACCTATCTCAATAAACGAAATGAACGATATCATTACTTTACTTCCGAGCGAAATACCTGCAATATTAGGCGGCTGGGCAATCAGAGGTTGGCGCCATCAAGGATGGAATCCACTCAGGAAAAACCTGTTCTTATCGCTACGGGACACTGACGCTACGCTACATCACTTTCTACAGCATGGCAAGTGGAAACATTGCCGAAGAACCGCTGAGCAATGGACGGTTTGGGCGCAGGCCGGGGCTAAGAGTAATGCCGTCAAATTTCACCCTGACTTAGGCACAGAAGAAAATCCCGGACCGCTTACATTTGAAGTCGAAGTATACCAAGGCTGCGTGCGATATAAGCGCGGTTGCAAATTTTGTATCGAACCAAAAAAGGGAGTTCCAATTTGGCGACATCCAGAAGACATCATTGAGGAGGTGAAAATTGCCCATGACCTGGGTGTTAAGCATGTCCGCTTGGGTGGTATGACAGATACTTACACCTACATGGCTGATGGCGTTGTCGAATTGGAATACCCAGTGCCAAATCCAGAACCAATTGCTAAGTTATTACACGGATTAAGGGAGGATGATAGATTAGGAATACTGCACACTGATAACGGTAACCCATCGATAATTGCTGAAAATCTTGAGCCTAGTGAAGCGATAACCAAGACCCTAGTCGAGACACTATCTGATGGTGCAGTACTGTCATTTGGGCTCGAATCAGCCGACCGAGCAGTGCATGAAGCAAACTGGTTGAACTGTGACCCCAAGCAACTGAAAACCGCAATCAGACTAATCAACAAATATGGTTCAGAACGAGGCTCCCGGGGTTTGCCAAAATTGCTTCCTGGGCTTAATTTCATCGCTGGCCTGAATGGTGAAACCTCAACAACTTACGAACAAAACCTAGCTCTTCTCAGGGATATAAGAAATGAAAATCTGCTTCTCAGAAGAATCAATATTCGGCAGGTCGAAGGGGCTGGTTTCCAAGGTATTATTGAAACCGATTTCGGCAATTTTAAGCAGGTAGTTAGGGATGAAATAGACACCCCGCTGCTTGAGGAGTTATTTCCCATGGGCGAGATTTTACGAGACATAAGATGGGAATCACACAATGGTAGAACCAGATTACCAAGCCACTTGCAATCGCCTCACATTGATGAGGACATCAGAGGTAAGGCTGGTATTACCTTCGGCAGACAAATAGGAGCATATCCGATTCTAATCGGTGCGGAATATCTAATCCCGCTAGAAACCACCTCTGACATCATCGTTACCGGCCACGGTGCCCGGTCAATAACTGGTATTGAGTGCACGCTTGATTTAGATACCGTCAGCGAAAAACAACTTGCAGCAATACCCGGAATAGGTGGTAAATCGGCTTGGAAATTAATTAGCGAACGGGTCAAACTAAAGCGGAAAGATCCAACAAAATCATTCGCTGATACGGAGACGTGGTTCTCAAGTGCTGGTTTAGTTTGGCAGGATAATCTAGCAAAATATTTCGCGGTGTGAATCCGAGTAAAAATCATTTATCACCCGGCATCAAGGAGAATTATGACGGTAGTTGATGAGTTGATTGCTGCCGCAAAACGGCTCTCACTATTATGTGACGAAGAAATCGGTCTAATCGAGAAAAAAACCATCGTTGCTCATGCGACAAATCCATTGAATTATGCTTGGCAGCACCACGAACAGTTTCTACGCAATTGGGGTGGGCTTGGCGCCAAAACTTTGTTGTTGGGGATGAATCCTGGACCTTGGGGCATGGCGCAGAGTGGAGTTCCGTTTGGCTCAACAGAGATTGCTAAGAAGCAATTACAAATCAAACCTCACAAACTTACCACGCCAGCAAATGCCCACCCTAAACGTCCAGTCGTCGGACTAGATTTAGCACGTCAAGAAATCTCTGGTCAACGATTGTGGTCTCTAATGTTTGACTATTATGGCGATGGACAGTCTGTATTCTCCAATATCTTTGTTGTCAATCACTGTCCATTGCTACTGCTGGGTGAAAGCGGCAAAAATCTGACTCCAGATAACCTGCCAGCATCGGTTATGAAGCCTATTCTCGATGCTTGTGATAAACATCTACAGCAAGTCGTGGAGATCATGGGAATTACGCGCATTATTGGCGTTGGTAAATATGCTGAGAAACGGGCTTGTCTAGCATTCAAGGCTGATAAAACGGGCCTTGGAACAACCTTAGGTGGTCAGAAAATCAGCATCACTCCCTGCTGGCATCCCAGCCCAGCCAGTCCACTAGCGAATCGAAACGATGGCGCTGATTGGCGAGCAAATGTGATTTCAGTGCTAGAAAATGGGTAATAGTTGGCAAAATCGGCAGGCGCAGGTTTCAAGTGCTCCCCACTACACTAGGTGTTCATGGCAGAAGAGAAGATGGCATGGGCCCGACAGCCCGACGACCGACAATGGAATGGACCAGAGGGCGACGACCCGCGTACTCTGTATCAGATGTTGATGACTAGCGTAGAGCGATTCGGTAATGAACCGTGTTTTGGTTACATACCGGAACCTGGTATGGCCCGAGTTCACCTCGATTACAATGAGTTTGGCGAACTTTCTACCTCGGTAGCAAAACGTCTCAATGACCTCGGCGTAAAAGCTGGGGAAAGGGTAGCAATAATTCTTGACAACAGCGTTGAGTGGGCTGCTCTGTCTTATGGAGCGAACGCCATCGGTGCTGCATACACCGCTATGTACACTCATCAGCATGGTGGCGAATGGGTATACATTCTCAATGATTCAACACCTGCCATTTTGGCAGTTGCTGGTGTGGAAACGCTTGACAAACTGGTCGACAATCTAGGCGATGATGCCGCAGCATATCCACCATGTGGTATTATTCTGTTAGGCGATGAAGAGGCCAATAAACTGCCTCCAGAAGGCGTGGCAGTACACAAATGGAGTGAGTTTGTCGCCGCTGGTAGGGCTAGTGAGAATGATTTCACTGTCGCTGACGACCCATTTGCACTAAATACCCTCATATACACTTCAGGAACTACTGGTAATCCAAAAGGTGTAATGTTGACCAACTGGAATACCCTCTCTAACATCTTGTGTGTTCAATCTGCGTTCAAAATCTATGTCGGGGACAAAAACGCAGCTTTCCTTCCTTGGGCCCACTCCTTTGGCAGCACCTTCGATTTGCACTGGATGATTCGCTGTGGCGTTCATATCAATCTAATCTCAGATTTGACCAAGATAGCTGATGAATGTATCGAGATTAAACCTGCAGTATTGTTAGCTGTTCCAAGGGTCTGGAACAAATTCTACGATCGTGTCAACAGCCAGTTTAATGCTGCTACTGGCCTCAAGAAAATCTTCATCCGCAATGCAAAGAAGCATGCAGCACAACGAATCGCTAAGGCTGGCGTAGATTGCGATGCCGTACCACCAACCAAGTTCTTTGACAAGCTGTTTGACAAACTAGTGTGGAAGAAAGTTCGTGCCCGATTTGGTGGCAATATTCGCTTCTGTATGTCTGGTGCCGCTGCGCTCTCACCCGACGTTGCTGAATTTATCCAAATGGTTGGATTCAGTTGCTATGAAGGATACGGTTTGACTGAAACTGCACCGTTAGTAGCGGCCAATGGTTGGGCAGGGCTTGGAAAGTCTAGGCTGCGCACTGTGGGTCTAGTTGCTAATGGAGTAAAAGTCACCATCGATACCGATGCATGGGATGACCCAGACCGAGCTGACGAAGGAGAAATTATCGTTCATGGACCAAACGTCATGAAGGGTTACTGGAATAACGAAGCGGCAACTAATGAAGTCCTTATTGAGCCGGGCGTATTCAGGACGGGGGACTTGGGGAAACTAGACAAAGATGGCTACCTAGCCATCACCGGTCGAGTCAAGAGTCAGTTCAAACTTGAAAACGGCAAGTATGTTTCACCAGCCCCACTTGAGGAGAACCTCAAACTATCTCCACTTGTCGAGCAGGCTGTGCTCGATGGTCGCAACATGAAGAATACCTACCTTATTGTGCATCCAAACATGGAAGCCATGAAGGCTGCAATGAGCGGTGCTGGAGTGGACACATCGGGCAGTGATGCAGATATCTGTGGACGCCAATCAACTCGGGATTGGCTGCTCGGAGAACTGAAGGCTAAGAACATGACTGCTCCGGCTTGGAAAGGCTATGAAGTTGCAACCAGTATAATCCTAGATCCTGTCGAATGGAGCACTGACAATGACATGATGACCCCGTCGCTGAAAGTGAAACTACGTAACCTACTTTCACATCATGAAGCAGAGATTGCCAAAATCCAAGGCTAAATGCAGACCGTTCTCCGGTATTCGCTTGCCTAGAAACCTCAATAACTAACGAGAGGTAAACCTCGGTTGACAATTAGTTTATAAGCCGTCATGGGATTTTACTGTCAAATGACTATACGCGGTAATGGAACCCATTCTTTGGTAGAGAATCAGAATTCTACAACCAAGATAAGTGCGCCGTCTTTGATTTACCGAACCCTGCAAAAACCACTCGGTGTTGGCATTATTGTCGGCACTATAACTGGGTTCTCTAATTCACTAATCCTCGGTCTACCGTTGTTAGCGTCTATCGCAATTGGCGGATTTTTGGGAATGTCTGTATGCTTATTTGGTTGTCCGGGAATGATGCGTGGGCAAATTGCTGCTCGTCGTGAACTGGAAAAACAACGCCGAGCCGACCGTGCAAGGCGGCAACGTATCATCAAGGCATTTACTGCCTTTGACTAAGTCATTGAAGGACTTGGTTTATCAATTGGCAATTAGCCCGCTGGTTCGGTGATAATATGGTAAGAGAGCTAATCACTATCGATGGCGTTGACCGCAGTTTCGGACCAGTAGATGTGCTCAAAGACATTAACATGATCGTCAATGACGGGGACCGAATCGGTATTGTGGGTCACAACGGAGCCGGGAAGACTACGCTCCTAAACACGATAAGTGAGCAAAAACAAGATGTTGGCGACATCGACTTTGCACCAGGGATACGTATTGCATATCTTACCCAAATTCGCGACATTGAATCAGATTCAACCATCGAGGAAGAATTAGGCCGCAAGGGTCGACAGTTTCAGGAGTTAGAAGAGGAGATTGCTGGAATTGAAGCGCAAATGATCGACCCATCATTCTACGATGGTGATTGGGAACCAATCATGGAACGCTATAGCGAATTGCAACAAATGTTAGCCAGTAGCGGTGGAGGCAATGTTGCCGGCATTGCCAAAGGTATTCTCGAGCGACTAGGCCTTGACAAACACCCTATGGATATGCAAGTCAATGCATTATCTGGTGGTGAAAAAGCCAAACTTGCCCTTGCCCGGCAGTTGGTTGGACTTGCCGGAGTAGATGTGATTTTCCTCGACGAGCCGACGAACCATCTTGATATTCAGACTACTGAATGGCTTGAAGCCTTTCTCAAGGATTTCAAAGGTGCTCAATTGATAGTTTCTCACGACCGCTACTTCCTAGATCAAGTCTGCACCAGAATAGTCGAGGTTGACAATCTAAGAGCATGGCCGTGGAAAGGTAATTATTCACAATTCATCAAACAGAAGGTTGCCAGTGAATCATCACTAGCTGATCGAATTAAAACTATGGAGAAAAAAATGCAGTCAACTACCGGCGCACTTCAGCAGATGAAGCGGGCCAACAAGTATGACAAATCTATCTCAGCTAAGCATAAGATGCTTGAACGCTACCAACAAGAACTCAAGGCGCTCAAAGCAAGGGTGCCGAAGAAGCGTAAACCGCTGATTCTCAAATTAGAAGCCACTGATAAAGCCAGCATGGATGTATTGCAAATTGACGGCGGCTCAAAGCGCTTCGATGGACTTGAGCGGCCGATTCTCAACAACCAAGATTTAGAGATTCGCAAGGGCGACAGAATCGGTATTGTTGGCGGTAACGGTCAAGGAAAAACCACACTACTGAAGATAATCAATGGTGAGTTGCAACTCGACGCAGGCAAGCGTGACCTTGCTCCCGGTTGTCAAATCGGTTACTTCCATCAAGACCATGCCACCCTTGACTTCAACCTCAATCCAGTTCAACAAATCGAAGTATTAAGACCTGATTTCCAGTATGGAGATATCCGTGCGGCCCTAGGCAGATTCCAATTCTCCAGCGACCAAGTCAAGACCAAATTATCCCAATTATCTGGCGGTGAACGTGCTAGAGTAGCCTTACTCAAACTTCTCCTTGAGGAGAACAATCTACTACTGATGGATGAGCCTACCAACCATTTGGATATGGATTCCAAAGACACCCTAGAAGAAGCACTGCTAAACTACGAAGGCTCCCTTGTTACAGTGTCACATGACCGTTGGTTCCTCGACCAAGTCGTCAATCGAATCTGGGAATTACAAGACGGAGTTGTTACGGTATATTACGGCAATTACACTGACTATGTTAGAGCCAAGAAAGGACTTCCACCACTAGCCGATGGCGAAGTTTCAGAAGTCTGACTTTCCGCTTACAAGGGTTGAATTGATGAACTGCAGGGGGCTCGAAGCATCATGGCCGAAGAAGAACCAGTGTTCGAAACAACAACTGGTCCACCACGCATCATTACTGCGGCGTCCCTGTTCGATGGCCATGATGCAGCAATCAATGTGATGCGTCGGCTGATTCAATCTGCCGGTGCTGAGGTAATTCATCTCGGTCATGATCAATCTGCTAAAGCCGTAGTTGATTGTGCAATCCAAGAGGATGCACATGGTGTGGCATTAACCTCCTACCAGGGTGGTCACGTTGAATATTTCACGTATATTCGCCAATTATTAGATGAGGCTGGCTGTGAACATATTCGCATCTTTGGTGGTGGTGGAGGAACTATTACTCCACCAGAAATTAAGACCTTACACGAATCTGGCATCTCGAAGATATATTCACCAGATGATGGTCGAACAATGGGATTAATGGGGATGATTCACCATTTAATGGGTATTGCTAGCGAGGTTGATTTGATTCATCCTGATAGAACTGCTAGCCTTAGTGGGCCAGTAACGCCTGAGGATACCGCCAAAGTTGGCTTACTACTAACAATGAGTGAAAGTGCAGATGATGCTACCTTCAGAGCCACACTAGACCAATGTCGCTCATCCACAAAGGAAGTCCCCGTAATCGGTTTTACTGGAACTGGTGGTGCTGGAAAATCTAGCCTGCTGGATGAGTTAATGCTGAGGATCCTCAGAAACAACCCGGGAAAAAAAGTCTGCTTATTGTGTGTCGACCCAACCCGAAAGCGAACCGGTGGAGCCCTGCTTGGCGACCGCATCAGAATGAATTCGCTGTCAAACAATGACCTCTACATGCGTAGCCTCGCCAGTCGTGGCTCGGGCAGCGAGATTTCTGCCAACCTTCATCGAGCTATCGATGTTGCTAAGGCAGTAGGTTTTGACCTGATTTTTTGCGAGACTAGCGGAATTGGACAAGGTAGTGATGCGATTACTACTGTTGCCGACCACTCGATGTATGTCATGACTGCGGAGTTTGGCGCTCATACGCAACTCGAAAAAATCGAGATGCTTGATGTCGCTGATGTTGTCGTTCTCAACAAATACGAAAAGCGTGGCAGCGAAGACGCACTTCGAGCGATTCGCAAACAGGTTCGCCGTAATCGTAACAAATTCGACGTTGCGGATGAAGAGTTGCCCGTCGTTGCGACAATTGCTAGTCAATTTGCCGATGGTGGAGTTGACCGTTTGTGGGGTAAGGTTGCTAAGTTAGTTGGCTTTGAGGCCAGTCTACCAACCGACGAAATGGGCGAAAGAAAAGGTGTTATTCCAGCAGAGCGAGTCCACTACCTCTCTGAGATAGCGGCTACTGTACGAGATTATCACAACATAAATTCTGAAATGAGTGAAAAATTGCGTCTCTGTCAGCATCTCGAGACCGCCGCTAACAATGCCATTGAACGAGGCGCAAAAGCGGTCGCTAAAGACCTGCAAGAGCAAATCGATGAACTACTGGAAGAGGTTGGTGAAGCACGAAATGCACTAGCAGAATTCCGCCAGTTAGCTAAGGAATACTCAAGTGGCGAGTATACCTATCATGTGCGAGGAAAGCCGTTTACTGTTCAAACTACTACCGAATCGTTGGCGCACTCCAACATTCCAAGGGTATCTCTACCGACTTTTGCCGAC
>MDTD01119631.1_pt1 | contig 20091 bp, 22 predicted proteins | sample 811221 | NCBI WGS metagenome assembly MDTD01 (sample SAMN05326646, study PRJNA326480) | marine metagenome | isolation source: seawater | place: Pacific Ocean: South West | collected 2011
AGTTTTTCCAGATTTTGAAATAATTTCTGCGTGCCAGATACCCATTGATAAATTTGCAATCACATCATCAGGTTCTATAAATAAAGCCTTATCAAGATATTTTTTTATTTTTTCTGCAATTCCTTTTGAAATTGCAGAGATTATTCCAATTTCTTGACCATATCTTCCAAGAGCATGCGCTGCTTCTACATATGCCTCAGAAATTTTATCATCATTATTTATTACTTTTTTTGCTATTTTATAAGCCTCTAAATATGAATTTTTAGCTTCCGCATCTTTTTTGAAAAAGAATGCATGAATAGACAAAATTCTAGATTGCAGGATCAACGCTTCGTTTGAATTAATGTTTTTACATAGTTCCATCGCCTGTAAATATTCTCCCTCCAAAAAGAGGTTTCTAGCATCATCAAGATTAGCGGATGCAAGGTTAAAGAGATAAAGAAAATAAATAAATAAGAATTTAATTAAGAAGCTAATAATTTTTCCCATAAGAACGAAGGTATCAAAATACTTGGAAATATAAAGACTAATAACAATATTATTAACAATCCTACTATAAAGAATGTTCTGTTAGCATAATAAGTATATAACAAAACTCCCAATATCATTAAATCTATTAATATATTGAAAACAACATCCATTAAAAATTTTTACATCTAGGCAGTTATTTTTTTTAGTTCCTTTTTTGCTATAATATGATTAGGTTGCAAACTTAATAGATTTTTATAAAGTATGATAGCTTCCTTAATGTATCCATTATAGTATGCAGCTCTAGCAAGCAACAAAGTTTTTTCTAAATTAAACATGTTTACCTCCGCAAATTTAGATGCAATTTAAATGCCAATCTAAATAAATACTTTATGATGAGAATTTTAATATAATTTGCTGTATAAAATATTTTGAACCAAAATCTAACTTTTTAATTTTAGTAATTATTTATGTATAATGATTACGGGAACAATATTCTTTAATGAAAATTTCTTACATTATAATGTTAATAGTTTAAAACTCAAAAATAATTAATATTTGAATATTATGAAAACGGCTTTTTTATATAATGATATCTTTAGAGGTTCAGACTATGGTAAAAAACATCCTGTTACTATAAATAGAGTTACGAATGTTTATGATTTGTCAAAAATATTAGATTTTGATAAAAATGTAGATTATATCAATAATGATTTGGCAACAATTGATGAGTTATCGAAATTCCATGATGCTGACTACTTACATGTATTGAAAAGCACAGAAGAAAAACAATTTATAACAAAAGAATTAGCTAAAAAGTATAATTTAGGTACAGCAGACAATCCTATATTTAAAGAAATGTTTAGAAGGCATGCAGCTGCAGCAGGAGCACTTTTGCTGGCTACAAAACTTATTAAAAGTAAATATAACAGGATTTTTAGTCCAGGTTCTGGAGCACATCATGCAAAGCAAAAAAAGGCTTCAGGCTTTTGTTATCTCAATGATATAGCAATATGTATTTTGGAACTTCAGCGAGTTGGATTTTCGAAAATACTTTATCTTGATATGGATGCACATTATGGAGATGGAGTTATTGAATATTTTAGAGATGACAGCAAGGTTTTGACCATCTCAACGCACCAGGAAAACTTATGGCCTAAACACAATATTTTTGAATTTGATAAAAAAGGTAAAGTTGTAAACATACCCCTTAAAAAGGGTTTTAATGATGAAGATTTTATAGAATTATTTAACGAAGATTTTTTTTATCCTTATATTGTTGATTACAAGCCAGAAGTTATTTTATTGCAAATGGGTGCCGATTGTTTGCAATTCGATAAGTATTCAGATTTAAATTTAAGTAATAATTCAATGGTATATGTTATAAAAAAAATGAAAGAACTAGAAAGTAAAATTGTAGTAATGGGAGGAGGAGGCTATAATCCATGGATTACTTTAAGAGCATGGATATACAATTTAGCTATATTAGCGGAATTTGAGCTTCCCAAATCTTTAAGCCAGGAGGCAAAAAAGTTTTTAAGGAATATAGAATGGAAGGAAGAACCAAAAGAACAGTGGTTAAATACAATAATAGACAAACCAAATATATTTGAAAGATGAAAAAGGGTTGTATTTTATATCTTTTCTATCCTCTATTATTGATAATAATACTAATAATATTTTACTCATTAATAAGTTGATTATATGGCATTATTTACAGTTTTAGTAATGGGTTTTTTATGGTCTTTATTTGACTTAATTAGAAAAAAATCTCTCAAATATTTCAATGAATATGAGATACTTCTAGTCGTAATAACCTCTCAATTAGCTTTATTTTCTTATTCTTTAGTATTTTCAGACTTAATTGTAAATAATATAGAATATTTTTTCTATTACTTACCGCTGGTTGCTATGGGTTTGATTGCTTTCTATAGTTTTTTAAAGGCACTTAAAAGTTCAGAAATCAGTCTAGTTATTCCAATGCTTAGTTTTACTCCGTTATTTTCTTCAATATATGCTTATTCAATATTAGAAGAAAAAATGTCATTAGCTAATTACATAGGGATAATTGTTGTAATTGTTGGTTCGCTAATTCTTTATTCTAAGAGTTTGAGTATTAGAAATCTATTTTTTAGTCCATTAGTTTTGATAAGAAATGCAAATGCCAGATTGATGCTTTTGGTTTCTCTGATATGGAGTCTTACGCCAGTTTTAGACAAAAAGTGCTTATCTTACACAGATATATATTTTCACGGATTTTTGCAATCTGCTGGTTGGATAGTAGCATTTCCTTTAATTTTAATGAAAAGCAAAGTCAGTATTAAAAAAATGTTTGAAAAGAAAACAGGATATTTAATTTTTTCTATAGCTTTAATAGGTTCTGCAGTTTCAATTATCCAACTCTTTGCATTAACTATAAATCTAGTCCCAGTTTTAGAATCTTTCAAAAGATCTATTGGTATAATCTTGGCTATTGCTTTCGGATATTTTTTTTTTAAAGAGAAGGTGAACTTTAAAAAAATATTAAGCGTAATAGTAATGGTTGTAGGATTAAATCTACTTTTAGACTGACATTATATAACCTAGCTGATACGTATTGAAATTACAGCTATATAAAAATACTAACAACAACATGAAAGAGTTAAAATGAAAAACTTATTTTTAATCGCAGCAACTTTTTTATTTTTTAAATTAGGGGTTGCTTGTGACGTAAAGATACTCAACGACAATGCAGACAACAGTTTTAACACATGGCTAGGAAATCAATCCAAATTCTCTATGTCTTTTAAGGTTGGCAAGTGTGCTTTAGATGAGGCTTTAGGAGATTTGACTTATTCTGAAAGAAAAGTTATAGCAAACCTAATTGCCAAGTCTTATAAGGATAGTGAAAAAAAACAAAGAGATATTGAAACTTATAATTATTAATTTAATATAATTTCAAAAGAATATACATTTGAAATTAAATATAAAAAATACATTATTATTAGCATTTTCGTTTTTAGCTATTTTCTTGCTGGTCAGATACGTCTTAAAAACAGAAGAATACAATAACCAAGTAATAAAGGTTCAAATCATTCTGAAAAATAATTGCGAATTAGTAGATGATGCATTTATGGTTATCTCATCGCCTAGTAATAAGGTAGGAAAATTTGCAGATGGAAAAACGGAAATGTTTCTAAAAAGATCAAGTAAAGTACAATTAGCTGCTAATAATAAATATGATGGTTTTCATTATTCAAGTATACCTGTAAAAGTTGAGAAGAGAATAATATTAGAGGCTAATTGCGATAATTCAGATAGGTTAGATAATATATTTGACTCCTTAAGAAACCAATTTAAAAAATAGGCCTTTGAAATTATTGCAATAAACTAGCTTTTTTACTTAATATGCAAGTTGTTTTTGCTCCTATAATTGAACAAACATATGTTTTATTGGAGTTATTTACAACAAGTGTTACCTCGTCGTTAGTATACAGCTTTTTAGCTATTATTTGACCTTCTTTAATTATTTGCATATCAGCTGATGCAATACTAGCAAATGAAATAGTAAAAAAAAATGTCAATATTTGAATAGTATTTTTTTTCATACAACATATAGTATACTAAGTGGTTAAAAACCTCAAGATCTATTAATTATTTTTATATAATACTTGACTCCTTTGTAAGTAATGTGATGATGTGCGACTTTAGCTTCAATCACTTGGTCTAAATGCATAACATCATTTTTTAATGGTCCATACTCTAAGGCTTTCATTATAATAAACCATATTTTATATAAATCAGAATTGTCCATAACCAACAATGATTATAGTAATTTATAGATCTAAGAACAAGAACAAAATAAGAACAAACTAATCAGTTTTTTTATTGTCTGAAGGATAATTATGCGAAGCATATCTAAGTACTAGTATGCTAGCTGCCAATAATACTATTCCACCACAAATAATAATTATATCATATCCCAAATCATTAGTGCTATTGTTATGCCACTTATTCAGGTATTCTAATAGCATTCTTGTAAGAGCAGTTATAGCTACATATATCAAAAATCTTACTGGCATATGATTTGTTTTAAAGTATATCCCAACGACTGCACCTAATTCTAAATAAATAAATAAAAGGAGTATGTCCTCTATACTGGCAGAACTTTTTTCTGTCATATCTATAAAAGTAAAAAATGCTGACCATACTATTACAGAACCTATAGCAAACAGTGCTAGGTAATGAAAGGACCTAACAAGAAAATTACCTACAGAGTTAGCACTTTTTTCAAAATTATTTTTCATATCAAAGACTTTAAACTGGAAAATAACAAAATAAGAAGAGTTTAGCAAATACTATAAGAACGTTACTAGGGAGGAGTAATTGTGCTTTTTGCTAAACTCAATTATTATATTAGTAAACTTTTTTACAAAAATCAAGTAAAATAGTTTGAAAACATAGGTTTTTTTTGTTAATAAATTATTGTAAAATTTGTAAAATTGTATATTTTTAATGTAAAACTTGTAAATATGAAAGAGATTAACAAAGAAATTACAACAAATATTGGCTTAGTCATAAAAAGACTGCGAAAAGAAAAAAGAATAACTCAAAAAAAGCTAGCTTCAGAGCTTGGGATATCAGTTTCGTATATTAATCTACTAGAAAACAATAGAAGAAATATTACCAAAAAATTATTATTTAATTTAGCAAAATTATTTGACATAGAACTATCAGAATTAACCTCTGATTATAATAAGCAACTCAATTCTGATCTAGTGGATATTTTTAGTGATACTCTATTTGATGAACATGAATTTAAAAATAATGAAGTAAAAGATCTTTCAATTAATTCTCCAGGGGTTGGTGATGCAGTTAGAATTTTATACGATAAATATACTCAAAATAGAAAAGATCTAGCATTATTAGCTGATCAAATGATTTCAGTGAAACAGGAGATATCAGATACAGCCGGTTCTGTCTCATCAAGTGCAGATGTGATATCAGATATGCTACAATCTAATAACAACTTTTTTCCTAAATTAGAAGAAATCTCTTCTGTTGTGGATCATCAAATTGATATGAATTTAGGTAATAGATTGAAAAGCATGGTCTCTTATTTGAATGACAAATTTTCTATTAATGTTAAATTTTCTGAGGATGCATTAGACGAAAATTTTTCAAAAAAATATATAGCTGAGGAAAAAGTTTTAAAAATTTCTAATACTCTTAACAGAGAAAGTAAAGAGTTTATGCTAGCTCATCAAATAGGATTAATCATAGCAAAAGATCAAATTGATCACCAACTAATGAAAGATAGAATAGAAGATAAAAATACTAGAGCCTTAGGTAAAAATGTATTAGCAAACTACTTTGCCTCAAGTTTGCTTATGCCATATGAAAAATTTTGGCAAACAGCAGAAAAATACAGATACGATATTGATGTTCTTGCTAATCGGTTTGATACATCTTTTGAACAAGCATGTCATAGATTAACTACACTACAGAGGAAAGACAAAAAAGGTATTCCTTTTCATTTTATGAGGGTCGATATTGCTGGCAATGTATCAAAAAGATTTTCTTTGTCAGGTCTTAAAATTCCAAGATATTCTGTGGCATGTCCCAGATGGAATGTTTATACTGCTTTTTTAAATCCAGGAAAAATTAAAATACAATTATCAAAAATGTTAGACGGTACTACATTTATTTGTTTTGCCAGAACAGTAAGTAAAAAAATAGGAGATTATAATGCACCAGAAACTTTCTTTTCTATAGGTATGGGTTTTGATATTAAGCATTCTCAAAGGTGTATTTATGCGGATGGTATAGATGCTGAGAAGCCGATACCTACAGGATTATCTTGTAGAACTTGTGAAAGAGAAAATTGCAGACAAAGAGCCTTTCCTCCTATTCATAGAAAGATTCAGTTTGATGAAAATATTAGAGGATTATCAGGATATATTAATCCTAACAGTTAAAACTATTATTTATATAATAATATGATATATTAATTTATGCTTAAATTACATTTTTGTTCAAATTCTAGAGCACAAAGAGTTTTATGGCTCTTAGAAGAATTAAATTTAAAGTATAATCTTAATAAAATTAAATTTCATCCATCTGAACTCAAATCAGACGAACATAGACAAAGACATCCCTTAGGAAGAGTGCCAGTTCTCGAGGATGGAGAGATATCTATATTTGAGTCAGGAGCTATAGTTGAGTATATTATAACAAAGCATAGTGATGGTAAACTTAAGCCAAATATTGATGATAAAAACTATCCTGCCTACCTTCAATGGTTTCATTACTGCGAAGGTATGGTAATGCCTCCAATGAATACCATTGTCGTACAAACCATAATTCTTTCGGAAGAGAGAAGAAATGAAGAAGTATTGAGACAAGCAAAGAATTTATTATCAAAGGCGCTGGTTCCTATTAATCATTTATTAGAAAATAATAAATATCTGATTGGAAATCTTTCAGGAGTGGATTTTATGCTAGGGCATTCGTTGTATATGTCAAATAAATTAGGATGTGTAAATGAGGACATGAAAAATATTTCTAGATATTTGAGTCTAATTGCTGAAAGTATAGCTTTTCAAAAAGCTATACAAACATAATTCATCTCTTTTTTTATAATTTACGTATTTATTTTATGAAAGAAAAATGCATTCTCTGGTTCAGAAAAGATCTTAGACTTCATGATAATCCTTCACTTATAAAAGCGTTAGAGTACAATAAAATATTGCCGATTTTTATTTTTGACAAAACCTTATACGAATATAAAAAAATCGGATCAGCTAGTCTGTGGTGGTTGGAAAAATCTTTAATTGAACTCGATAAACGTCTTAATGGTAAACTCTTAGTTGTCGAAGGAGATAGCTATGATCTAGTACCAAAGATTTGTAATAAATTTTCCGCTAATGCAATTTTTTGGAACAGATGCTACGAACCTGACAGAATTGTAAAAGACTCGAAAATAAAAAAAAATTTACTTGAAAATAATATAAACGCAGTCTCTTCCAATTCTAGTCTCTTGTGGGAGCCTTGGACAATAAAAAATAAAAGTGGAAATTTCTATAAAGTTTTTACTCCTTTTTATAAAAGAGGTTGCTTAGAGTCTACATCACCTAAACGTCCTATTAAAATTTCTAAAAGAGGAAATTTTATATCAATTAAGCAAGAATTTTCAAATTATAAATTTAGATTTCTTAATAAGAAACATCATTGGAGTAGTAAATTTGAAAAATATTGGACTCCTGGTGAGGAAGGAGCTAGAAAAAAATGTAATTCATTTTTCAGTTTGGGAGCAAGCCTTTATTCAGATGGTAGAAACTTTCCCAATCTTAAAGCTGTTTCTAGATTATCGCCTCATATACATTGGGGAGAAATTTCCATTTTTCAATTATGGCATTTAGGAAAAGATAAAATGAAAGGGTTAAACAAAGATACTTTTTTAAGTGAATTGGCTTGGAGAGAATTTTCTTATTACCTATTGTATCATTTCCCTAATATTTATAAAGAAAATTTAAAGTCTAACTTTAACGCTTTCAATTGGGGAAACAATCATAAGCATATTGATTTATGGAAAAATGGACTTACTGGTTATCCTATTGTAGATGCAGGAATGAGAGAGCTTTGGGAAACTGGTTACATGCATAATAGGGCTAGAATGATAACCTCATCTTTCTTAGTGAAAAACTTGCTTTCTCACTGGAAATATGGTGAGCAGTGGTTTTGGGATTGTTTGGTAGATGCAGATTTAGCAAGTAACAGTGCTAGTTGGCAATGGGTTGCAGGTACAGGTACAGATGCTGCTCCTTTTTTTAGAATATTTAACCCTATAACTCAAGCAATAAAGTTTGATCAGGATTGTCAATATATTAAGAGATTTATTCCAGAGCTATCAAAATTGCCTAATAAATTTGTTTTTAGTCCATGGACAGCCGATGAGAGCGTTCTATCTTCAGCTGGCGTAAAATTAGGTAGGAATTACCCTAAACCAATAATAGATTATCAGTTTTCAAGAAGCAGAGCCTTAAAAGAATTCAAAGAATTAAAAAATAAAAATTTATGATTACTTCAATTGTGTTAATCTCTTAATTTAATAAAGGTATAATATGTTTAAATTTTTTACTGACAAAAATTGGTTTCATTGGAGTTTAGGTGGAAGTATTTTAATTCTTGTTTCCACATGGTATCAAGTACAACTAGACGTTAAAATTAATGAATGGTTTGGTGAATTCTACGACACTCTCCAGAACGCTCTGTCTGAGCCAGGAAGTGTAACAGAGGCTGAGTTTATTGCCTACTTGTTTACATTCGCTAAAGTTGCTGGTGGATGGGTAATAATTGCAGTATTTACAGGTTTTTTTGTTAGCCACTGGGTTTTTAGATGGCGAACTTCCATGGCAAACTTTTATCATGAACAATGGCAAAAAGCTAGGATGACAGAAGGTGCCTCTCAAAGAGTGCAAGAAGATACTTTAAAATTTGCAAGAATAATGGAAGGTCTAGGAGTTGGCCTACTTGATAGTATAATGACTTTATTAGCGTTTCTGCCGATTTTGTGGGGACTTTCAAAACAAGTTACCAGTCTGCCTTTCATAGGTGAAGTTGAGCATGCATTGGTATGGGTAGCAATTTTATCGGCATTAGGAGGTACATTGCTATTAGCAGCGGTAGGTATAAAGTTACCAGGAATAGAATATGACATACAAAAAGAAGAAGCTGGGTATAGAAAAGAGCTAGTTTTAGGAGAAGACGATCCTATTAGAGCTGCTCCACCTACAATTGGGCAGCTTTACGATCGGGTAAGAGGAATACATTTTAAATCCTATTTTCATTATTTATATTTTAATTCAGTAAAGTGGTCTTATTTTCAAGGAATGGTTATAGTACCTTACTTAGCCTTAGCTCCCACTATTGTAACAGGTGCGATTACGTTAGGTTTTGTTCAACAAATAACTAGAGCTTTTGGAAGAGTGGAAGGGTCATTACAATACTTGGTTAAAAGCTGGGCAACAATTGTAGAACTGATTTCAGTTTGGAAAAGACTAAGAGAGTTTGAAAAAAACCTAGCTATTAATGATGTATCAGAATATGATGAAAGGTCTGAATTAACATAGCTGTTTTAAAATGATCGACTTTTTTTATAATAAAATCATTTTCAAATATTCTAGGGTTGTAGCACTATTACTATTAGCAATCACAGTTTTAATGGCTATGGCTTCTATGAATCTAAAAATAGATGCTTCATCCGATACTTTAGTCTTAGAAAATGACAAAGATTTAAAATACTATCAGCTAATTAGCAAGAGATACTATACTCCTGATTTTTTAGTTATAGCTTATACTCCAAAAAAGGCTCTATTGTCTAATGAGGTTAAACTTAATATAAAAGGTCTTTCTGATAAACTGCAAGAGTTATCATTAGTTAGTAATATTATATCTATACTAAATGTTCCTTTGTTAGAAAGTTCGAGAAAAAATCTTGCAGATATATTAGAGGGATTACCTACTTTAAAGGATGGAGTAATAGAAGAAAAACTTATTAAGAATGAATTCATAAACAGCTATCTTTATAAAAATAACCTAGTTAGTGAAGACTTTAAAACTACTGCAATTCTAATAAATCTAAATATTGACGAGCAGTTAAAGTTGCTAAGAGAAAAAAAAAATAAATTTAGTTCTTTAGAAAAAGAAAGAGTTCTTTCTGTTGAAGAAAGTGAAGAATATAAAAATACATTAAACCTTTTAAGAAAACAGAGAGATATAAATAGAGAAAATCAAAAAAAATTAATAGCTGATATAAGGGATATTATTTCTGAATACAAAGATACAGGAGAAATCTTTTTAGGAGGCATTCCTATGATAGCAAATGACGTTGTAGCTTTTGTTAAAAATGATCTCAAAGTCTTTGGTATCTCAATATTAATTTTTCTAATAATTACATTGTCAGTTATATTTAGACAGTATCGCTGGATTTTCCTGCCAGTAATTACATGCGCTTCCTCTGTTTTTATTACTTCAGGAATATTCAGTTTATTTAATTGGGAAGTAACTGTTATCTCATCTAATTACATATCTCTTCAATTAATTTTGACAATGGCAATTACTATTCATCTAATAGTAAGATATAGAGAACTAGCTATATCAAATAGCAGCATTAAAAAACAAAAAGATTTAATAATGCTTACTTTGAAACAAATGGTAAAACCTTGTTTTTTTACAGTATTAACTACAATTGCTGGATTTAGTTCATTAGTTTTATCAGGACTTTTACCAGTTATAAACTTTGGCTTGATGATGAGTGTGGGAGTTTCTATTTCTTTATTATTAACTTTTATTCTTTTTCCCGTACTCCTTAAAGAAATGAAGATACTATTACCTAACTTAGCCTTTGAAAAGAAATTCAATTTACCTCAATTAATAGCCATTTTTACAGAAAAAAATAACTTCTTAATACTAGCTACATCATTTTTAATTTTAACTTTAAGTCTAATTGGTATATCAAATTTGAAAGTAGAAAATAGTTTCATAGATTATTTTAAGTCAAATACAGAAATTAATAAAGGTATGTTAGTTATAGACAAAAAATTAGGAGGAACAACATTACTAGATGTTACTATTGATTTCGCAAAAGAAAAATCGCAAGAAAAAGTTCCAATTGTAGTAGAAAAAAACAACGAGTCTGATGATGAAATGGATGATATTTTTGATGATTTGTTGGAAGACGAAAACTCTGCTAAGTATTGGTTTACTAGCGATAAGATGGAAAAAATTGAAAGACTTCATGATTATTTAGACTCATTAGAAGAAACTGGAAAGGTACTTTCCTTTGCAACTATATTAAAGGTAGCAAAAAAAATAAACAATGATAGACCTCTAGATAGTATTCAATTAGGTTTATTGTATGAAAAACTACCCGAACAATATAGGAAAATTATAGTAGATCCATATATATCAACAGAAAACAATCAGGCTAGGATTACATTAAGAGTAAAAGATTCTGATCCTAATTTAAGGAGAAATCAACTTATAGAAAAGATAAGAAAAGAAGCTCCAGATATTGTTAACCTAGATGAAAATCGAGTTAAATTATCAAATATTTTGATTTTATATAATAATATGTTACAGAGTTTATTTAACTCTCAAATATTAACTTTAGGTATAGTAGTTCTTATACTCTTTTGTATGTTTTTGCTATTATTTAAATCTTTTATAATCTCAGTTATAGCATTATTTCCAAACCTACTTTCAATAGGGTCTGTTTTGGGTTTGATGGGAATATGCAACATTCCTTTAGATATGATGACTATAACGATAGCAGCTATTAGTATGGGAATAGCCGTTGATAATACCATACACTATATTTTTAGATACAGAATTGAATTTGCTAAAAGCAAAAACTATGTAAATGCAATGAAAAAAACTCATGATAGTATAGGGTATGCCCTTTATTATACAACTTTGACAATAATTATGGGGTTCTCGATATTAGTATTTTCTAATTTTATACCAAGCATTTATTTTGGTCTTTTAACGAGTCTTGCAATGTTAATTGCGCTGCTTGCTTCCCTTACTGTAGTACCAAGGTTATTAACAATATTTAAACCTTACTAGGCTTTTCATAAAATAAAATTAGAAAAGGAAGAAAAATAATAGGAGATATAGAAAGTAGAAAAAAATCGGTAATAATAGATTGCATTATAGAATTCATTTCAAGCATATTATATAGTATGGAAAAATTATTTTGGCGCGTTTCCTCCATCGACATAAAATTAAATAATCCTAAATTAGAGTAATCTATACTGTTTCGTGTATCTTCATAGTGAATAATACTATATCTATTAAATAGAGTAATAAAAACAGCAACAGATACACCAGTACCGATTGTTCTTAAAAATTGAAATAAACTTGCACCATCGGTTCTTAATGCTTCAGGTAATGTTTTATAAGTTATATTTGCAAGTGCAACATAGTAAACACTTATGGATATACCTCTATAGAAGCTATTAAAAATAATCTCAATTGTAGTTATATCTATGGACCAAGTAGTTACATGATAGTTTGATATAAAAAATAAAAGTAGTCCTACTAGCATAGTTTTTATATTACCTAAATATAAAATAATCTTACTTGTAAATATTGTTCCTATCATTCCTCCTAATCCACTTATACTTAATATGAAACCAATTAAATTGATAGGAAAAGACTGAATTTCAGAAAGATAAATCGGAAGCAATAAGAAAGGCGGTATTAAAATAAATCCAAACAAGAAGGCAAATATTAGACCTCCAATGAAGTGTTGATCTCTGAACAATTCTAATGGAAAAAACGTAGTTTGTGAAAAATTATTATACATAATAAACAAAAGTAAACTTAGTAGAAATAAGTAGAATAAAAAAATTATCAAGTGAGAATTAAACCAATCCATTAATTCTCCTCTATCTAAAAAGATTTGAAGAGCTGCTGCGGCAGTGCAAAGAAAAATGAAAGCTAAATAATTAATCTTTTTAAATATTTTTTTTTTATCTTCAGTAAGAAAAAAAGCTAAACCAAGAAATGCTAACAAGCCAAAAGGTAAATTAATAAAAAATATAAACCTCCAATTAAAAAATTCAATTATCATTCCCCCAAGCAATGGACCAATTACGGGGCCTGCTAAAAGTCCAAATGTCCAAGCTGATAATGCTTTACTTCTACTCTTTAAACTAAAAATATCTAAAACAAATGCTTGACTAAGAGCTACTAGGCCTGCTCCGAAGAAACCTTGAAAGCATCTATAGACTAACATTTGTTCAAAAGTTTGTGATAATCCACACAACATTGAAAAAAGAGAAAACCCCAAAACGCCTGTTGTATATATTTTTTTTCTACCAAATATTTTTGTTAAGAAACCCAAACTAAGAATTCCAATGGCAGAAGTAATAGAAAATACTGTTATTATCCATGAGGTAACATTCTTATCAGTTGAAAAATTACTTCCAATTTCTTCCAGAGAAATTGCTATAACTCCCATATCAATAGTAAAAAGACTTGTTGCTAAACAAATAAAAAAAAGAGAAATGATTTTTTTGTTTTTTTCAATATTAATCATGAGATTGAATTATAATAATAGAATATTATATTATTTAGTATGCAGTCAATTTATTTAGCAGGTGGTTGTTTTTGGTGTACTGAATCAATTTTTTTATCTCTAAAGGGAGTTACTAAAGTTGTTTCCGGTTACATAGGAGGTCATACAAAAAATCCTACATATAGCGAAATATGCAAAGGAAATACAGGGTACGCAGAAGCCATAAAATGTGAATATAACGAAGATATAATTAATCTTGAAAAAATATTAGAAGTATTTTTCATGACACACAACCCCACTCAACTTAACAGACAAGGAAACGATATAGGAACGCAGTATAGGTCAGCTATATTTACAGATAATGTTAAGAGTAAAAAAATTATAAAGTCTTATATAGAAAAAATTCAAAATAAGTTTTCTTCAAAAATAGTTACTGAGGTCTCACATGATAATAACTTTTATGAAGCTGAAGAATACCATCAAAACTATTTTGAAAAAAATCCTTATTCTGGTTATTGTTTGGCTATAGTTAGACCCAAAATGGAATATTTAAGAAAAGAGTTTTCAAAAGAGATTAAAAAGAAATTAGCGCCATAATTGTTCATAAAGTTCAACTATTTCTTCATGAGATGGAATTCTAGGATTATTATTAGGTGACCCTGATGCCAGAGCTTGTTCTGCCATAGTATTAATATTTTTCATAAATTCTTTTTTATTAATTCCATACTTTTCTGGAGAAGGAACTTCTAGATCAATATTTAGTTGATATAATTCTTCTAAAAGTTTACCATTCGCAACATCTTCGTCGTCATCTGAAGTAGCAATCCCCATAATTCTTGAGCATTCAGAATATTTTTTTGAGGCTTCTTTTAATGAGTACTTAGTAACTGTGGGCAAAAGCATTGCATTAGATAGGCCATGCGGGACATGAAAAAAAGCACCAATTGGTCTACTCATTCCGTGTACTAGTGCTACTGAGGCATTGCTGAATGCCATACCTGCTAAAGTTGCACCTACCATTATCTTTTCTCTTGCTATTTCATCATTGATATTCAAATAAACCTTTCTTAGATTAGGAGCAATTAATTTCATTGCTGCAATAGCCTGGGTATCACTAAAAATATTAGCCTTTCTACTCACATAAGCTTCCATGGCGTGTGTTAGTGCATCTATAGCAGTGTCAGCTGTTGTTCTCTTAGGAACAGATAAAGTTAATTTATAATCAATAATTGCAGCCGTAGGCATAAAAGAAGAACCAACACATAACATTTTTTCTTCTGTATTTTCATCAGTTATAATAGTAAATTTTGTTACTTCCGAACCAGTTCCAGCAGTAGTAGGAATTGCAATAATTGGGATGCCAGGCTTATCAACAATGTTAGGAAACTTATAATCTTTAATTGTGCCACCATACTTAGCTAAAACACTCATAGCCTTAGCTGAGTCGATTGGACTTCCACCTCCAAATGCAATTATACAGTCATAATTACCATTTCGAATTTCTAAAACTCCTTTTTCAATTGACGCTGCAGTTGGTTCAGGAATAGTATCAGCAAAAATTTTATATCTAGTTTGTACGGAGGTTAGACTTTTCTCTAAAGAGTCCAAAACTCCTAATTTTAAAAGGGTATTGTCGGTTATTATTATTGGTCTATTGCAATCTAAGCTTTTTAAAATGTCAGTAATTTTATTTATAGAACCGCCTCCTATGTTTAAGTAATTTGGTAGTAAAATTTGGTTCATTTACAACTCCATGTATTTATTGAATAAATTTTATATTTGTATATTATATAAAATAAAAGGTTTAGTAAATGGATACTAAATTCAAAGTAGGCGACCTTTTTCTAAGAGGATTTGCTTATCCTACAGAATGGGAAGTTACAAAAGTAAAATTAATATTCGATATAGTTCATTATGAACTAAAAGATGTAAGATCTCCTAAGACAGTTGTGCTTTCAGAGTGGGCTCTTGTTAAAGATGATAGCTGGAAATTAAATAAAGAAAAAAATACTTCTGAGTAGTTCTATTATTTTTGATTTGAGGCTTTTATGTATGAAACCACCAAGTAGAGAAAGGCCATTAAAGCTATTAAAAATCCAATCTGGCCTTCTTTGTAACCTTTTCTGGAAATATAGCATTTAAAAAATCTTGTTGTACCTTTCCTTAAAATAATAAAAAAATTTGGAATCTTTTCTTTCGAAGTTATAAGGTCTTTTGCTTTCATGTCAGTATAATAAATTAGTCTCTTTATCATATCGTTTATATCTTTGTCTACATAATGAGTTATAGAATTCTTAAGCCATTTTTTTTTCCCCTTAAGGATAATAGAAGGATGAATTCTTTGAAAGTTATTCCATTTTTTAAATCCCTTGTAAGATAATCTCGGTGCTGCAGAAACTCCCCAGGAAGCTCCCCAACCGTATTTAACTTTTCTATTTCCGATGTAATTATCAAAAGGTATTAAAAAGTATCCAGGTTCTGCTTTTTCTATATTCTTTCTAATTTCAATAAATAATTCCTTTGAAACATGTTCGTCTGCATCTACTTCTAATATCCAATCTCCAGAACAAAGTGAAAGTCCGTAATTTCTTCTTTCACCTTCAAGCTCCCAAGATCCTTCCTCCAAAATTATATTAAAATCCTTAGCTATTTCTTTGCTATTATCATTAGTTTTATCTAGTAATAAAATAACTTCATCAGCATCTTTTAATTTTTCTAGACAACTCTTTAATTTTTTTTCTTCATTATGTGCTACTATTAGTACACTTAGTTTGGTTTTATTTGTCATAAAATTCTGAATTTTAAATTTAATTTTATTTACTTTAACTTATACTAAATCAACAATGAACAAAAAAAAAATAATCATTTTAGGGGCAACTGGTTTTTTAGGTTCCCATTTATGTAAAAGTTTGATTGAAAATGGTTATCATTTGGTAGTTTTTATAAGATCAAAAAAAAACTCTAGAATTAATCAATTAAATTCAAAAAAAATTACTTTAGTTTGCACAGGAGATTTAACAAAAATTAAAAAAATAGACTATCAATTTTCTGGTATAGAATGTGTAATAAATTGTGCTGCTAGGGCACACGTTTTAAATAAGGAAAAACATCTGGAAAATAAATATATTGATAAACTCATCAATATCGAGAGAAATATAATTAGAAATATTAAAAACAAAAATATTAGAATAATTCATATTAGCACCTCTAAAATTATAAATATTAAAAAAAATAAAAACCATAAAACAACTGATTTATATACTAGGGCAAAATTAGAAAGTGAAAAATTAATAAAAGAGAACTTTAAAAATTACATTATTTTAAGACCTCCACTTATATATGGACCAGAAGTAAAAGCAAATTTTTTATTTTTAATGAATATTATCAATTGGAATATCCCACTGCCTTTTTATAAGTTAAACAATGCTAGAAGCTATATTTATTTAGAAAACTTCTTAGACATAATATTAAAAATCATTTCTAATAAAAAAATAAGAAATAAGACATATAACGTTAGCGATGGTCAGGCTGTATCAACTTATACATTGTGCAAATTAATCTCAAAGCATTTATCAAAAAAAACTAAATTCTTTTACGTTAATAAAAAAATCCTTAATTTTTTTTTCAAACTTATTGGTAAGGATGATATTTTAGAAAAAGTATTAGGAGACTTTATTGTTGATAGTAAAGAAATAGAAAAAGATTTAAATTGGAAGCCTAAATATAAAATAGAGGAAGGAATTAAAAAAACTTGTTTTTGGTATAAAAGAAGGTTTAATATAAGTAAGTAAAAATTAGGAATAAGAAAATTAGCTAAATGAAAAATTTAATTACATGGTTTAAGAATACATTTCCTCCTAAGGAATTTATGTTGCGTAGCAATACGGGAATGAAATATTTTAGAGTAGGAACCTTTATGCAAGTAATTTTAATTACTTTATTAGTTACTTCTGGTAGCTTAGTAGCATTGTTTACATACAAAATGCAATTTCTACAAACAGTAAATTATAAACAAAACTTAGCCTTAAAGGATTTAAGAAAAAAATATACCAAGTTTACAAATTCAGTAATAAACCTCAGAAATGAGCTTGATCTGGAAGAGTCAAGCTTTACAGATACAGATTTAAATATAGAAATGCAGGTAAAAAAAGTTACTAAACTATTAGAATTATTAGAGTTTGACTTGGCAGCGATAAATGAGAATCAAAATATAGAAAATGATCATAGATTAATTGATATTAAGAATAAATTAAAAAGTATCATTGAAGAAAAACAAAATAGAGAAAATATGATTATAGAATTAGATGGTATTATTGAAAAACTACAAGATGATATAGATAAAATATATAGAACTAGTAACGATGATTTTTATATAGATGCTGATTTTTCCACAATTTACTACGATAAAATAGAATATGATACAATTGAAAACAAAGCTTTTAAAACTTCTTCTAGTAATAAAAAAATGACAAAAAATTTATCTAAAACAATAGAAGAAAGCACTAAAGCTTTAACTGAACTTAAAATGCTAAATTATAGTCTTGCTATGAAAAAGGAGGAGGGTAAATTCTTTTACGAAATTAACAAAAAAACCAAATTATCTACAATAAGTATATTAGACGAAAGAATTCTATTTTTAGAAAAACTTTTTAAAAAAACTAGATCTGTGGATATAGCAAAACTCAAAAAAGTTGAATTTGATAAAGAAATAGGAGGACCCTTGGAACCAGTGGGTGAGGACATTGAAATTTCTAATAAGATTTTTGAAAAATCAAATAAATTTGAGGTTTATAGAAAGAGATTTTTATCAGTTCCTTTGTCTGCTCCTATTAAAAGCTATTATATTACGAGTGGATATGGAATAAGAAAAGATCCCTACACTAAAAGAAAAGCGTTTCACAAAGGCATAGATTTAGGAGCTCCTTGGGGATCAGATATAAAAGTAACTGCTGCAGGAAAAGTTACTTTTGTAGGGAGATATGGTTCATATGGCAAATCAGTCTTTGTTGATCATGGATTTGGTATACAAACTAGGTATGCGCATTTATCCAAGATTTTTGTAGATGAAGGTCAACAGTTGGTATTAGGTGATGTTCTAGGCAAAATTGGAAATACAGGAAGATCTACTGGTAAACATTTGCACTATGAGATAAAAATAAATAAAAAAGCAAGAAATCCAAGACCTTTTTTAACTATGGGAAAAAATGTTTCTAAAAAATTCTAAAATCTTTAGCGATAAATCAGGAACAAATTCCCTCTCCATAATTACAGAAGGAATTGATTTCGTAGGCGAGATAAGTACAGAAGGAGATATTCATATTGATGGTAATATGAAAGGTACAATTAAAGCCAATGAAGTAGTAATAGGACCTAATGGCAATTTTGATGGTGAAATTATATCTGATGTATTGAAAGTAAGTGGACTTATAAAAGGAAAGTTTGCTATTAAAAATTTATTTGTAAAAAAAGATGGATTGCTGCAAGGCAAAGCAAAATATGAAGTTATTGTGGTAGAAACGGGAGGGAAAATTCAGGGAGAGTTGGGTCTTCAAAAGCAAACAAAAAGTAACAGTAATAATAATAAATCATTAAAAGAATCAAATAACAATAAGCTCTCAAAAGACTCAAAAGAAGTTTCTAATAATTCTCAATAGTTATATTCAATTTATCAACATTCGGCTCCCTTAAAGCCTTCTTTTATCCAATTTAAAGCAGTTACGTTTTCAGGCGGATTTACACATCTTGCATTAAAATGCTCAATATCAACTATTTTAACCCTTTTTTCATCTTTATCCCATTTAGTAATTCCAATTGCCATGTCTTGAATAGCTTGATGTCCATTTCCTATTGCCATTTCTGCAAAACCGCTTGGAGTTTCCCATTTCAAATATTCCATATATTTTACAACTTCATCTGTACTTGGAAACTTTCCAGTACTTTTAAGAATGTCATCGTAAGCTTTTTTAAGAAACAGAATAGCCATTGCCCCTTTATGCATAGGTTGCGTTGTAATCTTTATCTTTAGCTCTTTTTTTAATGATTCTTTAAACCATCTTGCTAAATCAGTATCGGGAGCAAGATCTCCGTGAGGCCCTCTAGCTCCAATAATTACTCCATCAGGCATGTTTCTACCTAAAGAAGGTAAGACGTGGTCACCTGCACTAAGGAAAACATTAGAATTTCTAAACAAACCTCTTGCATTAGCTTGAACAACGAATGACTCAAGGTCTCCACCCCACAAAGATGAATGAATCAAATCAGGTCTAGATACCATGATAGCTGAAATTTCTGTACCATATTGTCCTGCAAATAATTTAGGAAATTGTTCTGAAACTATCTTTAAACTTGGAAAGAGTACATTCATTGAATTTTTAAAATCAGCCCATGAGTCATGTCCCCAGGCATAGTTTTGATTAATAGCAGCTACTCTTTTTGGGATAATTCCTTTTCTTTTTAAATATAATGCTCCTGCAATATTATCCATAGCTGCATGAGGACCAGTTCTAAATACATATTTGTAGGATGTTTCTTCAAAGACTCTTGGAGTACCGCAGTCAATC
>MDTD01160182.1_pt1 | contig 20090 bp, 31 predicted proteins | sample 811221 | NCBI WGS metagenome assembly MDTD01 (sample SAMN05326646, study PRJNA326480) | marine metagenome | isolation source: seawater | place: Pacific Ocean: South West | collected 2011
TGTTTGGGTTAAGATATCTAATCAATGTCAAGGGTCAATTTTAAATTTAGACGCAGCTTTTAATTTTACTCAGTTTGATACTGTAGTTCAGATATTACCGTGCCCCCCACCTACCATTGGTTGTACTGACACTAACGCTACTAATTATGACCCTAACGCTTATTTAGATGATGGGAGTTGTTCTTATATTTTTGGTTGTACTGATACATTAGCTGTCAATTATGACCCTAACGCATCAATTGAATTAGAGGGGAGTATTGAAAGTTCGTATTGTAATCCAGTTTGGTCACAAAATTACTTTGGGATAAACTTAAATTTCTACAATGCTAACTCTTCGGCTTTTTCTATAGGTGATAAAATAAATGTTGGTGGAATTGATTATTGGATTGACGCTATAGTACTACCTACTAATTGTAACTCAAACGTAGCTTTAATTTATGTTTCTAACAGTCCATTCACGGTGGACGGGTCATGGACTTCTATAGGTGGAATGTTACAAAATCCAGTAGGTTCTCAAGATTCTTGGATAATAGGTGAGTGTTATTATAATCCAGGGTGTACTAACCCCGCTTATGTGGAATACGACCCTAATGCGGATTTTGATGACGGTAGTTGTCAAACTTTAGCGGTTCTTGGATGTACCGATAGTACAGCCATTAATTTTAATCCTTGGGCAGACAATAATGATGGTAGTTGTATTTTACCACCCTCCTGTAGTTTTACAGAATTCGAGTGCCAGGTAACTTTAACTTTAGATAATTACCCCGGTGAAACTGGTTGGTTAGTAACCGCGGATAACGGCACTTCCGTAGATACAATATATCAAGTATTGCCTGGAACGTATAATTTTGGTCAAGCTGGGTCAACCTTAAATACAAATTTTTGTGTACCAGCTAATTTAAGTACTTTTATAACTTTTACACTTACAGATTCTTACGGTGATGGTTTAGCTGGTTCAACAACTGGGGGAGTAATTGATGGTGACGTAATAGTTGAAAATATTTCTTGTGGAGATACTATATTTGAGTTAACTAATCCAGCTTTTGGTAGCTCCATTTCAAGTGACGGAACATACTCGACACCTTGGCCTATGTTATGTAATGGTTTATTAGTTGTACCTGGTTGTATGGACCCACAGTACCAAGAGTATAATCCATTAGCTGATGTAGATGATGGTAGTTGTCAGACATTACACATTTACGGGTGTATGGATAGTACCTCATTTAACTATGACCCTAACGCTACTTCTCCAGAATATATTAGTCCTGTACAATACCAAGTAATATTAGAAGACGATGGTGGTGACGGTTGGGGCAATTCATTTATTGGTTTAAGGCAAGGAAATCAACTATGGGATTTTAAATTAGACCCTGGAGTTTTTGTAGATACATTCTTTATAGACTTAACTGTAGACGTATACCAAACACCTTTAGAGATGTTTTACTTTGAAATACCACTACCACAACAAAACCCATCTCAAATACAAATACAGACTATACAAAATTCAGTCGTAGTTAAAAACGATTATGGTATAATAATAGAAGAAGGTACATATCCTTGGGCTAATGGTAATAAATTGAAAAAATTTAATGGTCCCCAAGATATATACACGGGTACCCCTTTTGGTGGGTATAATTGCATACCTAAAGTTTTTGGGTGTACTGATTCTACTGCTCATGTAGACTCTTACAACCCTAACGCTAATACTGATGATGGCTCTTGTTTTTATAATCCAGGATGTAATAATGCTGGGTTTGTGGAATTTTGGGAGGCAGACTCAACAGTGGTAGATTACTGGAGTATAGATTATTGTTACACACCTGCAATTTTTGGATGTACCGATAGTACAATGCTTAACTACAATCCTTCAGCTAATGTAGATAATGGAACTTGTATAGAAATGGTTATGGGATGTACAGATGTTAGTGCGTACAATTACAATTCATCTGCTAATGTAGATGATGGTAGTTGTTTATATGACGCTGGTTGTATTGGTGGTCCTGGTGTACCGTATTGGTTAAACGATACTTGTTACGCTTGGGTAATATCTGTTGACCCCTATTGTTGTGATAACTCCTGGGATGCATTCTGTCAAGCGGAATATAATTTTTGTCAAGACGGTACACCACTTAATTTAGATGAGGCATCAGAAGACACCAGAAAAATAATTGTATATCCTAACCCAACACAAGAAACTATCAATATCAAACATAACTTGAATGACGATGTAATTGTAGAAATAAGAGACGTTATGGGTAAATTAATATTAACTTCTAGGAATGAGAGTAAAATAAATGTTTCATCTCTCACAACAGGGTTATACAATTTAACTGTTAAATCAAACCAAATTATAGTAACTAAAAGAATTATAAAACAATGAAAAAATTACTAGTATTATTATTACTTTACCCCCTAATAGTTTTAGGGCAAGTAGACACAACACCAACAAAAAAAGAACCTTCTAAATTTTCACAAGGAATGAAGAAAATTTTCAAGTATTCTACATTTTACGCGGCAATGAATGGTAATAATTCTATATCTGATGGTGATTTATATAGTATTACACCACAAGGACAACTATCTTATGATAAAGCTCAAACACCTTTTGATTTTTCTATAGCTGTAGGGATTAGAAAAAGAGCTAGATTTGGATATGAAAATAGAGCTAATATATTTTATGATGGTACAGAAAAATCTTTAAGTGACGCGTCTACTGTGGGTAAAATAAAAGGATTTGAGTATCTGGCAGAGGTTGACTATAGAAGATTATTAGGTGAAAATTATTTGAACCAACACTATTTTTTAAGATACGTAGATAAACATTGGTTGGCTAAAGTAGAATATTTAGAAAATAACTTTACCGATATTACTTACTTTGAGTCCTCTCAAAGGTATAGATATAATTTAACTAATAAGTTATCGTTTAATCTGGGATTGGTCCAGAGGATATCTGACCCTTATGGTTATGACCCAGTAGAAGAATGGTTAATTCAAAATGGGTACAGTGATTACACTTATTTGGCACAAGAAGAGGGTTATACATTCAACCCTACTGACGGTAATTATTATGACCCTAACGGTGAATTAGTTGCTACAAGTAGTGCGGTTTTTGAAAATACTGTAATCCCTACAGTAATATCTGATTATAGTAGAGAAAAACGAGACGAAATACCACCTCAGTGGTGTCACTCATTAATTTTAGGAGCTGATTTTTATCACTACACAAAAGATTTCTGGGTACACTCCTGGATAAACGTATTACCTTACCATTTAGATTTAAAACAAGACTATTCTTATCATCGTTTTAACGAAAATAAAAACTGGGTAGATTACGGTGGTGGATTAATATTTGGTTGGAGAATAACTAAAAGTGTAGGGATATTTTTAGAGGGAAATTATACTAAATATTGGAATAGAGAATGGCACGACTTTAAAGTGGGTGCTAATTATATATTTTTAAAATAACATAAAATAACAATGAGTAAAGAACTAAACGAAGATACGTCATTTAAGGTTTCCATAAAAACCTTACTGGGGATAGGTGCGGGAATGGCTACCATTATCAGTATGTGGTTTATTCTTCAAGCTGACATACAAGAAGCAAAAGAACTACCTGTAATAGAACTACCAGAGCCTGAAGTTACTAGGATGGAGTTCGATATGAAGGACCAACTAATTAGACAAACTATTATGACTACTCAAGAGGACGTTGAAGAAATTAAAGAAGATTTAAAACGTATAGAAGAGAAGTTAGATAAACTTAGATAAGTAAGTTAACATGGTAAAAATTTTTAAAATCATATCTATAATAATATTTAGTGTTACATCTTTAAATGTTAACGCTCAAACTAAAATAACAAAAGTAAGTAATTCGGGTATACAAGTAGTAGAATTTAACGCTAAATGGAATTCAGCAAAAAATGTTTCTTGGTTAGGTAAACTTAGTGATTGTTCAGTAGGTAGGTTACTTATAGATGAAAATCCAAAATTTCAAAGTAGGTACAAGATACTGGTAGTACCAACAATTATTGTTTTTAGAGATGGTGAAGAAATGGAACGATTTCAAGCTAATATAATGATGGATATGGAAGTTACAGTAAAAGATGTGCAAGAATCAGTGGATGATGCACACATGGAGGGATTTTAACGCCTAAAACCTTTTATTTCAGTTCTAGTACCTATTCCAATCATAGTATTAATAAAATTAATTCTTTCTTCTATTTTACTTTTAGCCATATTAAGTATTTCAGTATCAAATTCTGAATTAACCCAATTAACAAAATCTTCACTACTAAAAGGAGCTTCATAATTTGTTAAATCAACCTCTTCTTCTATTTTATTTAAAAGTTTCTGATATTGCTTTTCTGTTAAAATAATCTTAGACATCTACTATTCTTTTTATTATAAATACTTATATTATAGTAATAGATATGTTATGTAAAAAAATAGTTGGGGTAATTTTAATGGTAATATTAGGTTTTAATGTTATCGCTCAAAATTGTACAGGTACTGAATCATTTACCTTAACCCCACCACCACCTCCAGGTGGTTATACTCCAGGAACCGTAGTTACAGTGTGTTATACCATGAATGGTTGGACTGAAGTAAATAGTAATTGGCTTGAAGGTTTTGATATAAATTTAGGAAATGGATGGACTAATCTAACTCCTGGTTTACCACCTGACGATTGTTTTATTACCAGTTCTGGTCAATGGTTATGGATGACCACTACGACTAGTTCTACCACTGGGATAAGTGTAGGGCCTGGATGGTTTTACGAATACGGTTCACCTGGTAATGGAAATCCTGGAGATGATTTTGGTGACTGGGACCCTAACGGAACCTGTTCATGGACCTTCTGTTTTACAGTAGAGGTGGTACAGACCTGTAATCCTTTAGATTTAACTATTGAGGTAACAGCTGGTGCTGATGGTACTTGGGGTGGGTGGACTAACAACGCTTGTACATTAGTACCTTTCAATATCTATAACGGAAATATTCAAGTGGTAACACCGACTACTTCTAACATAAACCATTATTAAAATAATTAAAAAATGAAAAAATTATTAACTTTTTTACTAGTTGTATTTACAACAACAATTTATGCTCAAACAACAATTAATCCTGATACGGTATGTATCAATGCTGTAGGTGAACAATATTTTGTTACAAATACTGTGGGGTCAACATATCAATGGACGGTCACTGGAGGTGGAGGTATCTTACAAACAGGACAAGGAAGTAATTCGATTACTGTCGATTGGGGAGGTACCCCAGGTCTTTATCCTAACGCAATTTCAATTACCGAAACAAACGTTAGTGGGTGTCCTGGAATTCCAGTAAATTTGGATGTATATATTTTACAACTCACACTTAACAACCTTGGGCCTTTTTGTGTTGGTGACCCATCATCACCTTTAACTTTTTCCCCAACTGGAGGGACTTTAAGTGGACCTGGTGTGGTTGGTAATAACTTTGACCCAGTTACCGCGGGAATAGGTAATCATGTAATAACTTATAGTTTAGCTGGTTGTAATACAACAGTTAATGTAACAGTAAATAACGGACCCGTTACAGGACCAATCCAACATTATTAATATGAAGTGGTTTATAATTTTGTTATTTCCTTTACAAATTTTTTCACAAGGAATTTATAATAATTGTGAACCAATTCCCCCGCAAAACTATGAAGTAAGTTATGATATCAATAAAGATTATTACTGGGAAGTCAATGGGGGTTACATAACCAATAGTAACGGACATCAAGTTACTATACAATGGGACGACACTCCAGGAACATACACTTTAAGTGTGTATAGTGGTATAGGTGGATGTGTTGGTGACACTTCTTATTATACAGTAAAAATAGAAGAATGTTCATCTTTATTATTTATACCCAATACTTTTACACCAGATGGAGATGGTTCTAATGAAGTTTTTAAAGCTACTGGTTCACCTGGATTAGAATTTCATATGATTATATTTAATAGATGGGGACAGGTAATATTTGAATCTTATGATATAGACGGTTACTGGGATGGGACTTATAATAATTTACAATGTCAAGAAGGTGTTTATGTATATAGAGTTAGGCATATTACACCACCAAATAAACTTAATTTATTTATAGGACACGTTACACTTTTAAGATAATTTTTCCTATATTTGTATCACAAAAAAAAATGTTATGGGAAAAATGAAAGAAGTTTTTATGAAAGAAAGAGAATCAGAAAATGATAAATACGTAGATGAATCCTATTTTTATAATAAATGGAAAGTGGAACAACAAGAACCAAAAAATTACATCGGTGGCGATGAAGATTTTGTAGACTTTGTTGACGAGGTGCCTCCTGTAGTTCGAGAATATACCGATGTAGACGACTCTAACGAATACTGATATCTTTTCTTTAAAAATTTTCTTTTTTTATATCTGGGTGGGTTAACCGCTAACTTAAATTGAATCACCATATTTGTCTTTTAAGTATTTGTACCATTCTTCTTGTTTTCTTCCGTTTACAAAAAACCAACCCATTTTTAGGTCAAACCATTTTTTTAATTTTTTAATCATATTTTCTTTTTTTAATTACTAAGAGGTGCTTTAATAAGTGAGTGTGAGTTATAGTCTTCCAGAGACACTTCAGCGTATCCTAATAACAAATCTAGATTACCTACCTTAACGTTTGGTAAGTCCATAGGTTCTCTAGTTAGTTGTTCCTTAGCTTGTTCAAGATGATTGTTATATAAATGTACATCACCCAAGTTACCTATTAATTCACCTGGTACCATATTAACTTCTTGAGAGATTAATTTTAAAAGTAACCCATAAGATGCTATGTTGAATGGTAGGCCTAAAAAGGTATCTACAGAGCGTTGGTTCCACATTAACGATAACATTCTTTTAGGTACTCTTAAAGAATCTAATTTGATGTGTGAATCCACATCATGTTCACAAAGTTTCTGCCTTTCTTCTAGACTTAACTCTCTTGTATAAACTTGAAATCCATAATGACATGGTGGGAGAGTCATTTGGTCTAATTCACCTACATTCCAAGCGTTAACCATTAATCGTCTACTATCTGGATTTGTTTGAAGTTGTTCTATTAAGTTTTTTATTTGGTCTATTGTTTTAACACCAATATATTTTTCATCTTGACTTACTTCTGGGTATGTTTTTGGGAAATGGTGGAACCACAATCTCCATTGTTTACCATACACTGGACCTAAATCACCCCACTTCTTAGCAAACTCATCATCTGTTTTTATTGCATCAATGAATTCTGGTTGTGTCATCGTAGGGTAGGGATATGGAGATTCTTGACAATAAGCCTTATAAGCGTCCCCATCCCAAATATGACAATCATTATCAACAAGGTATTTGATGTTTGTATCACCACGTAAGAACCATAACAATTCTGTTACAATTCCTTTCCAATACATTTTCTTTGTTGTTAGTAAAGGGAAACCATTTTTCATGTTATGTCTAATGGTGTAACCAAATATAGATTTAGTTCCTGTACCTGTTCGGTCTTTTTTATCCACACCATACTCCAGTATGGTTTTAAGTAATTCTTGATATTGTTTATCTAAGTTGTTCATTTTATTATTTTAACCTCTTTGTTTTTTAATTCATCATAAATAAATTCAACCAATTCGTCAATACCGTATTCACTTAAAAAAACATCCCAGTCCATAGTGGAGTAAGTTTGATAGACGGTTTCTCTAGCGTAGTCCCAGTGGTCCTGAAAAGTTTCCAGGTCTCTTGTGTCCATAAAACTATCAAAAGAATCTGTATCTAAGAACTCCTCAATGTCCCCATCCTCACTGTATTTCACAATAATAATTTCATCATCATCACCATAGTAATATACATCATATAAATTACCACCATACTCAACACCTTCTTCTTTTTCTAAAGAAGATACATTTTCCAAAACAAATTTACTTAACTGGTTAAATTTAGATTTTTCCATAATACTCTAATAATAAGAATTAGGTGGTAAAGTATCAAGTGGAAGATATTTATAAAATAATGAAAACAGGTTTATTAGACATATTAAAAGAATCTATAAATGAAGGTGGGGTTAAAAAAGACCTTTACACTAATTTAAAATTATCTAAACGTAATGAATTTTACGAACAATTTGAGGAAATAGATGCCTATGCTAAAAGGCAATACGACGCTAAAATGGAATATGAGAGAGAGGTAGAAAAAATAGGAGCTGGAAATAGTGTTTTTGGAAAAAAATTAAGACATTATTTTACTTATTTACAACGTATAGGTGGAATGGAAGAATTAAAAAATGCAATGGAAACGCAACCTCATTCAACAGGAAACTTACCAGCTTATAAAGGTGCGATAGGTGGATTAAAGTTAGTTGGGTTTAATAAAGAGTACTATAAACCAACACGAATGGACATAAAAGATAAAATATACGTTTTATTGGTTAACTATTTTCATAATGGAGGAGACAGTAGAAATTTTATGGAAGGACCTTTAAATATTATACCCGCTAAAGAATGGGATATAGATACGGATTACGCAGAAGACGTGATTGAATATGGGACTTCTTTTGGTACCGCATATGGTGATAATGAAGAACGTATTAAAGAATTGGTGTTGGCTAATCCATATCATTTTGAACAAGATAGAGAAACTTACGACCATGATTATGTGGGAGACTATAAAAACAAAGAAATAAAAAGTATAAAGTCTAAAGACCTTAAATTAGTAAGACAAGCATTTGAACAATGAAAAATATAGAAAACAAAATTAAAAGAATGAGGAAATTAATGTTGGAGTCTGAAGGTAGTCCTGAAGAAAACGACTTAATTGACGGTATTAGGGACATCTTAAAAAAACAGAAGGAAAATAAGGATGAGGATGCTTATTATGACGACTTAGAAGATTTATTAAAAAAATACAAAATCCCCCTAACGAGGGATTAAGTAAATTAAAAATCACCAGGAGCAACTTGCATACAAGTTAACCCGTTTTTTCTCCACATATCCACAACCTTTTGACGGTCATCGAAAACAGCTACAATTCTATCTCTTATATCACCAGGAAATAAGTCGTCTAACCAGTGTTGTTTTAATTCATCGTCTGGCATATACATCCACTCCTTACTTGTAGGTCTCATTTTAATAATGTGGTAAGGTACGTTATTTCTGTTTAACCAAGATTTCGTAGTTAATTGTGTTCCTTTACTCCTTCCTGATAAAATTGCAATCATGTGACCAGATTCCGCTAAGACTTGTGCCATTTTAATTACCGCAGGATTAGGTTTATCTAATCTAATGTTTTCAGGGTCGAAAAATTTATCCCAATCCATTTTACCATTATCTTTTGTAGATAATTTTCTCCTCTCTTCGATATTAGCGAGAGTACCGTCCAAATCAAATATTACCCAAGAATCTTTCATTTTTTATTTTTATTTTAAAAATTATTAATTAATACAAATATATAAAAAAAATATCTTTTGACCTAATTTATCTTAAAAAAACTTAATAACTCTATTCTACATTCTATTTATATAATATATAAGTAGAAATACGTATACCTTCTTTACGTGTTTATAAGGGACATTTATCCACTATAAGTGTCTACAAAATTAAAAAAAATATATTATGAAAAAGTTACTTCTCGTACTACTATTGTTAGTACCATTTCTCGTTAAAACCCAATGTAATAACGGAACAAATTATTATCCATCAACAATAGGTGTACCACCAGTCGATTCTTGGTCCTATGCTACAACATGTAATTGGGCCGGTGAAGTAATGCGAATGAATGTTGAAGCTGGAGACACATATCAATTTTCAACGTGTGCTGAACGTGGAGGGGTAGCTGCTTCATATGATACACAGATAACTTTACGTGATGGTAGTGGCACATTATTAGCATATAATGACGATTTTACTGGATGTTCAGGACTCACATCTTATATAAACTGGATAGCAACATATACCGGAGTGGTGTATGTACATCTTAATGAGTACCCATGTTCTTCAAATATGATATGCACAAGAATTATGGTATATAGAACAGAACCAATTGCACTACCTATAACTTTATATCATTTTGATGCCTTTTTATCTGAAGGTATTAAAAAACATGTAATTATAGAATGGTCAACATACTCAGAACAAAATAATGATTACTTTACCATATATAAGTCATATGATGGGTATGAATGGTCAGAATTAACTAAAGTAGATGGTGCTGGTAACTCTAACAACTTATTAAATTATACGTCTAGAGATGATAATCCTAGACCTGGTTACCAGTATTACAAATTAAGACAAACCGACTATGATGGTAATTACGAGGAATTTAACGTAGTTTCAGTGGGATTAGAAGTGCCACGTTTAGAAGTAGTAAAAGTATATAATCAAATGGGTCAAGAAGTTAGTATAGAAACTAAAGGTCTATTATTTCTAGTGTGGGATAATGGTGACGTAACAAAAATTATAAACTAATGAAAAATTTAATTTTAAGTATAACTTTATTAATCTGTGGTGTTTCATACGGACAGTATAATGGTGTTGACTGGAATACACAAGACAATTGTCAACACCAAACAATAATATATTACGATAACGGACGTATAAAAGAAGTAGGTTGTCATAATAATGATTTAAAAAAAACTGGACAATGGCACATGTACGCACCCAACGGTGAACGAATTTCAATCGCAGGATTTGACCATGAAGGTAAAAAACATGGTGAGTGGAAAATATGGAATAATGAGGGTAAAATTAAAGCTCATATGATTTACGACCATGGGAAAAGGGTTGGTGTATGGAAAGTATATTTATCTGACGGTACTGTTCAAAAAAGAAAATATAACTAATAAGGGATTTTACAAAAAAATCGTATATATATTATAGCAGCATGCGTTAAAGCAAAAAGAAAAAGCAAGTTATTAAATAGCTTGTTTTTTTAATGCTAGGAAAATTCAAAATCAATTTTTCATTTTATATGTTTAGTAGAAGTATTTATAGTATATGAAAAACGACATCCGTAAAGTTTTAAGAGAATATTGGAACAACGAACCAGACAAATGGGGGTTGTTAGAAATGGATGTTCGTGCTCTTACAGATAAAATTATTGAACGTCACAAAGATAACTGGGGAGGTGACCAATATGCTGTTATTGATGCGATACAACAAGTATTTGAAGGTATGTTCGAAAAAGTACCAATTAATGAAGTCGTAGATAATGTTAGTGGTGGAGAAGAAAAATTAAAAGACTCTGGTAATACTCTTATCGGGTCACAATACTATAAAGGTTATGGTGATAATAAAGGTTATTATGCTGAAACTATAAATAAAGATATATTTTTTAAAATAATAAAAGCAATAGTCCAATATACAGAAATTTCTCAAATCCAAGAAATACATGACGATGAACCTTATCGTTGGGCTGAAATTATTGACCCAGTAGTTAAATTATTTGATGTTAAAAATATAAACTATTCACCAGACGGTCTGGGTACAAGAATTTGGTTTACGATTAAAAATCCTAAAAATTATGATGGTATAAAAGATGGTACCATCACTAATGTTAACCAATTAGAAATACCTGAAAGAAAAACTTTTGAAGTTCATATGAATCAAGATGATACGGAATTTGTAAATTATAGGTATACTGTGACTGTTGTTGGTTATGATGAGGACGCTGTTGCTATTGCAGTACGAGACGATGAAGATGATGAATATAATTGGTATGACCATGAAGATACTAAAGATTTTAGTAGAGACGTGTATGATGGAGAGACAGGGTCAAAAGAAGTTATATCAATAAAAGAAATATAAAGATTTTAAAAGTATTTATATAAAAAAACAATACTACTATGTTAAGAAAAGCAAGAGAAACAAAACTAAAATTAATACAGGAAGCTAATAAAAGATTACTGAATGAAAAAGACCAACCTGCTCTAATAGATTTTGAGGTGGATGGAATTAGAACGCAAATAAGTAACCTCAACACCGCGATTGATAAGTGGGATAGAAAAGTTAAAGCAACCTCTCCAGAGGGAAGTGTTGAGAAATTAAAAAAACTAAATAATTTGTTAAAAAAAGCTAATGATTATTTACTTAACGATTTAGGTGTTGGTGGTTAATTTATATAAGATGAAAAGAAAACTCACAAATAACGAAATTAGAAAAGCCATTAGAGGAGTCATAAATGAAGGACATAGTTCTTATATGGCTAAGTCTCAATTATACAATATCGCTAGAAAAGCACAAAGTATGTATGACCAGTTAGAAAAAGGTGAACCTTTGGAAGATTGGATGGAATCTAATATTGCAAAAATGGACAATATGATGGACAGTGTTAGTGACGCTTTCTCATACGACCAACACCAGGAAAGAAGTTGTCCAGATGGGATGTACTGGTGTAATGAAGACCAAATTTGTAAACCTGACTCACAAGATATGAGTATTATGGTTTCTACACAGGATATGCATGAAGACTATGAAATGTCAGACACCTACAGTAGGTCATCATATAAACCTACCCCTAGAGAAACACAAATTAGTGGGGCTTTTGGGAAATACGGTGAGGATATACCACCAGCGGTAATAAGGTACATTAGAAAAAATCCTAAACTCGTACTTAAAAATTTAGCTGATATATATGGAGACAAAATTTATGATTATATACCACCTAAAATAGAAGAAGAAATTAATGAAGCTATAGGTTTTACTAAAAGTTATAGTGGTGAATTAAATGAACATATTGACGCGTTTGTTAACATTGTATGTGGGCACATAAAAGAACAAGTAAATAAAAAATCTTTATATGGTAACGATGTTATTGTACAAAGATTATATCAGTTGTTAGCAGAAGAAGGTGAGTTACATTCTCCAGTACAAGAACTAATAAACATACTGGACAGTTTACCAGACAAAGAACAAGGTCCGATGGGTTTTAAAATAGGGCAAAATTATTAAAAATGAAAAAAATTTTAATCACAGAAAGACAACTAGAAAGACTTACTAAAAAAGTACTTAACGAACAAACTGTACCAGATAGTGATAAAAAATTAAATATTTTTTGTCAAAGTGATATTTTAAATGATAGTTTTCACGAAAGTGGTTTAACTTATTCTGATGATAAGGATTTACATGGTGGTGTTAACAACGGAGGGTTTAAAAGAATTTCTCTACAGGCAAACCCTAACATTCCCCGTCAAACATATGAAATAGGTTATAATCAACCTATAACTTTAGACGCTATTTTAACCAAAAACTTAAGTAAAGATTTATTAAAAAGGACAAAAATATCGGGACACCAAGAAGGTCAAGATATTTTAGCTTTTATCATCCATAAAAAGCGTTCACCTTATTTCTGTAAAATCGAGAGAGGGACTGACTCTGCTTGGGCTACCTATCTAAATAATCTTTAGTATTTAGGTGGAGGAGGAGTCATTGGTTCCGTAGGGATAGTGATTTGACCTCTAACGTAAAAAAAGTTTTTTACAAACCAAACTCTATACTCTTCTGACCATGTTGACATTTCTTTAGCATACGCATCACCAAAAGCTTGTAATTTACTTAACTCTGTAGGCTCTTTTTTTATTTTTAAAGTACTATCAGTTTTTGGTGTTGTTTGGGTGTATCCTAGAATTGATATCCCCATAAATAAAATTAAAAGTATTTTTTTCATATTAAATGTTTTTAAATTAAACTTACCACAAATATAAAAAAAATTTTGTTATAAACCAAAGAATTAGTCAAATAATCCCATAGCCTTGTAAACTTCAAAAGCTGAAACTGGACTATTACCACCTATTGACCAGTAATCTATATCTTGTGGGTGAACACCATATTGTTTGTAGTCATATATAGAAGCTCTAACACCATTGTCGAATTTAATATCCCATTCCATCTGTACTTTACCGTCTCCAGAACCTTGGTCCCAAGTAGGTGGTCCGAATACTCTGACAATGTCGTCCATATAAATACCCTCCAGTTCACCCTGCCTACTCCCACCTACAAAAGGTAAACCTCTCTGAGGTGTACCAACTATAAAACTTCTAGGTTGTAATTCAAATGCTAAATCTTCTAAATCCCAATCTGAAGCCATAGGGTCATAAGCTTCTATAAATAACGAAAATAACATAAATATCACCTTATCACTATTATCAAAACCAAACAACTTAGCCTCATCTTTTATTAATTTTTGTAGTGACATAGTAAATTTATAACTGTGTGCTTGACCTGGGTGGGTTAATCTACCATCATCATGAATAGAATCTAGGTCTTCTGCCATTTCTATACTCATTTTAGGTCTAATGTGTCTAAATAGATGTAGTATGTTTTTAATATTATTCATTTACTTATAAATACATATTTATCATAAAAACAATTATTATGAAAAAACTAAAAGAATTATTTGTGAAAGTAAAAAGTTGGGTAGACTCTAAAGGGTTTTCAGCTTTAGCCTCTTTAGGAATTGGTATTAGTTTATGGATATTTGGATACAAAATTTATGCAGGAATTGCATTTGGTGTGTTCTTAACCAGGAACTGGGACCTTTTCCGAGGTTGGTTAAAAAAATAATTTAATTAAAAAGGACTTCGGTCCTTTTTTTTATGCCGTAACATAATATATTTATAGGTATGTTAGAACTTCTTGAGGCAAAAAATAAAACACATATTTTATCTAAAAAACTACCTGTAGACTTAGATAATAGACTTTATAGTATGATTCACCTCATAGGTGGAATGGACTTTAGAGACGTGATAAGATTTGCAAATAATGCAAGTTTTGACCAGGTAACAGAGTTACAACAAAAGGTAGAACAATTCCCATCAACCATAGAAGAAATAATGCTTTATGTAGGTGGGTTTGAGTACCTTAAGGACTCAAAAGAATACAATGAAATTTTAGATTTAATCTTTAGTCCTAAACCAGAAAACTTATATGAAGATGTGGAGGTAGGACCTGACGGCCTATATAATACCGACACTAACCCCTATTTTACCAGATACATCACACCAGAACTAAAAAAGATATTATTTAAAATGTGGGACAAAAAAGGTAAACCTAGTTACACAGATTTAAAATTATTGGGTGTTGATTCAGAAGAACTGTTCCCAGCTGAATCATTTGGAAATGTTCCCGATATTATAATGCCTCTCTTAATGATAGAATGGATAGGGGGTATTCAAAATACAGAATTTGCTAAAGATAAGAGTTTTATTACATGGGAAGGTAATACGCAAGGAAGAGGAGATGGGTTAATAAGATTTAGATTAGAACCTACAGGTTTTGATTATTCGTTTGATGAACAAGAAAATTTTGGGGACGCTGGTTATTCATGTTGGTTTCTGAAAATATACATAGATAAAAATTCTACAGTTCCACGTAGTTACATTACGAGTCCAGGAGCAGACAGGTTATGGGATTGGGAATCTAGGATTGAAGGGAGTACAGATGATAGGAATATGTTTATAAAAATAAGTGACCTATTTCCGCCAGAGTATCTCAATAAAGAAATGTCATATAGAGATTACACCCACCCACAAATGGACCTTATAGAAGGAATGTGGGAAAGTTACACAGATTTAGCTTGTGAGTACTTCTGTAGTTTTTGTAGAGTAGAGGTGGTACTAGTCTAAATAGTTTGAGTAAACCCACTTAAATCCAACGATAACTGGTTAGGGTTATTATTTTTAATTTTTCTTATATAGGTGGTTCGTTCCTTTCTTTTTTTAATAGTCCTAGTGTGAGCCTTAACAAAAGTACCATCTTTCCTCCTATATTCCTTTATGTGAACTTCAATATATGTTTCCATCACTATAAGTTTAAACAATTTTTTATATTTAGTAACTATTTATTATAAAAAACTATTATGAATTTAAATCATCCACGTTGGGACGGACATCAGTTTAATATGAGAAAAGCTAATCCCGTCCATTATAATAACTCAGCTGGTGAAACTTCTAGAATTAGAAAACTCCATGAAAGTTTTGGAGCTACTTTAAGTTCTCCAGAAGGGCAATTAAACATGGAACCAGAAAACCACGCCTTATCAGATGATAGGCATGGTTTAGTGGTTAACCATTTAAATGAAGTTAATAGGTACGTTAACGAAGAATCTCTACACGAGTTTGTTCAAGGTTTTAACGAAATGGAAGAAAGATTAGGGTACGTTAAGAAAAATCGTTTTAAAAAAAAAACACTAAACGAATCTGATAGGTATTATAGTCAGTGTGCAGGTGAAGTATTCGGGTCCGATATCTGTGCAATTGGGGGAGAAGGATATTATTCAGAACTTTCAGATTCAGAATCACAAAAACTAGACAAAGTTTATGATGCAGCAAATAAAATTGCGGACGCTTGTAAATGTTTTAAAGGTGGAATCTTTACCGACTGGGACGAAGATGTTGTAAAATCATCTTTAGAAAATGTACCTTCTGGAAGTGAAGACGATTTAAAAGATTTATTGTATTGTTATATGAAAGGAGCTCCAGATTCTATGTTTAACAAACTAAAACCAAATTATAATCCAGTAGACGCTTTAATAAGAACACTAACACCCAAAACACAATATTTTGACTCTACTGACTGGAGGTCAGTTTCAAACAAGTATGGGGTTGACTATGAAGACGTTAGAGCGATTATTAGTCGGGATATGGAAAAATAAACCTTAAACGTTACCCCAAGATATTTTTTTCACTAATACCCGTCTTCCACCATATCTAGGAAGACCCTCACAAATACCAAACAATTTTAGGTAGTTAGCAATTTCTTTATTTGAAATACTACGAATATGGTCTCTAATTCTTTTGTGGTGTTCATATCCCCAAGAATTATCGTAACGGTAACAATCATTTCTTGACACTTTAGATACCTCTTCAATAGGTTTTAATTGAACCTCATCCTTCCAGCGAGCTTTAGTACTAGCAGTACCAGATACTACGACGTTAACATATACCTCACTCCAACCACGGCGGTTAATCGGAGTTTCATCTTCGTCCCAACGTTCTTCTGTAGTTCCAACAGTTTGAATTCGTAGTTTTATTTCCACACCAGAATCACGACCATCTAAACTGTTAAAGTTAAATCTTTTCTTCTTAATAATCTGTTGGAGTTTTTTCGGTAATCTTTTCATACTACAAAGATAATAAAAAAATTGTAGCCACCAAACTAAATGTGAAATAAAATATATTTATTGGTATGAAAATTAAATTATCTGAAGAACAATATAAAAAGTTAATGAGTGAAATAGGTGGGTATGATGACCCAGCTACAGGTAGGAGGGATGAAGAAGCTATCATGCGTACAGTTATAGAGTCTTACAAAAATTTAACTAACGGAATGAATATACTTAGTGATTTAATTCCTGGTATTTTAGTACAAGACCGTCTAAGAAATCAACTGATGGAAATTAGAGAATCCTTAGTTAATCCGTTAAATGGGTTTAGTGCCCTATTGAGGGACATCCAAGGCCAACAAGGTGAAGGTCGAATGGAAGATTCAGATATGGAATTAGATGAAGGAAGAAAAAAGAAAAGAAAATCTAGAAAGAAAAAGTCAAGAAAGAAAAAATCTAAAAAAGGAGATAGATGTACTAGAATAGCTAAAAGAAAATATGATGTATGGCCTTCAGCTTATGCGTCAGGTGCTGTAGTTAGATGTAGGAGAGGAGAGATTTGGAAAGGACTTAACGAAGAAGATGTTTCAAATGTTACTGAAGGTTGGTCTGACGAATATAAAAAATCCATAGATTGTAATAACCCAAAAGGATTCTCACAAAAAGCTCACTGTGACGGTAAAAAAAAAGCGTCACTAGAAGAAGCTAAAAGAAAAAAAAGAAAATCAAAAAAAAGAAAGTTAACTTCTAAACCTAGTTCTGAAGGCAGTTTACGTGACTGGTTTAAAAGAAAAGGTGCTAAAGGTAGTAGTGGTGGTTGGGTAGATTGTAACGCACCAGATGGTGATGGAGGTTACAAATCTTGTGGGAGACAAAAAGGTGAAAAACGAAGTAAGTATCCCGCTTGTAGACCAACACCATCCGCGTGTAAAAGTAAGGGTAAAGGTAGAAAATGGGGTAAAAAAGCTGCACGTAACGAATCTTTAGTTTATCACCTCAAAAACAATATCCCTTTAAATGAAAGTGTTTTTAGATATGGGAGTGACTCTCACTTTAACTTAATTAATGACGCTAGAAATTTATTTAAAGAAAATGAATTACAATTAAATCCTGTAGAAAAAGATTTGGTAGAAAGTGATATGGGTAGGTTTGGTTATTACCAAAATGAATTAGTTCCACTAGACTTACCTATGGAACTTAATGAAGCAGAATACAGAGGTAAAAAAGTTACATTAAACAAACCTAAAAGAGGTGGGTCTAAAGCATATTACGTTTACGTTAAGAATCCAAAAACAGGGAAAGTTAAAAAAGTGGCTTTTGGTTCTTCAGGTCTTAGAGCAAAAATTAATAACAGAGGTGCTGTTAAGAGTTTTGTAGCACGTCACAAGTGTAAACAAAAAAACGATAAGACTAAACCAGGTTATTGGTCCTGTAGATTACCTAGATACGCTAAATCTTTAGGGCTAGCTGGTGGTGGTGGACAATGGTGGTAAGAATATGAATTTTCCATTTAAAGAATACACCCAAGACGGGTACCACATTAGAACTTTTTCACAAAAAGTAGACAGTGAAGAATTAATGTGGCATAGAGACAAAGAAGATAGGATAGTAGAATCCGTAGGGAATACTGATTGGATGATTCAACTAGACGATAAATTACCCCAGACCTTAACTGAAAAAGTATTTATACCTAAAGAGATTTACCATAGAGTAATAAAAGGAAATGGTGATTTAACAGTAAAAGTTAAAAAATTATGAAAATTATAATAACAGAGTCACAATATAATTTAATATTGGAGAGTAAAGAAGATAACTTTAAAAGAGTTAAACTTCCTTATGACTATTCTGATTTAGAAAAATTTGTAGGAAGAGAAACTATGTGGGAACATTATAATCGTCATTATAAAGGTTATACTACTAAACTTAATGAAGCATTTTCCCATAGAAAAAATCCACCTAAAGATATTGTAGGTATTATTAAAAACATTGGGAGGTACGATAAATTCACCAGAGATAATGCGGGTGGTTATTATAACCATAGTTTATTTTGGAATTACTTAAGTCCTAAACCAACTAAACCTTCACCAGAATTAAATAAAAAAATAAATGAAGATTTTGGTAGTATGTCTAAATTTAAAAAAAAATTTGACGAAGAGTCTGCTAAAGTTTTTGGTTCTGGCTGGTGCTGGTTAGTATTTAAAAGTGGTAAATTAAAAGTTATTACTACACCAAACCAGGATAACCCTCTTATGGATAATTTAGGTAAACCACTTTTAGGGTTAGATGTGTGGGAACACGCTTACTATCTAAATTATATGGCAGACCGTAAAAAATACATTAAAAATTTCTGGAAAGTAGTTAACTGGGATACAGTTTCTAAAGAATTTAATTTGGTAGTTTAAAAAATTTTACTTATATTTGTATTATAATATTTAAACCGATACAAATGACAGTAAAAGAATTAAAAGAAAAATGTAGAGAACAAGGTCTGAAAGTTTCAGGCACTAAACAGCAACTAATTGACCGACTTAAAAGTCCAGACACTGATGACGTAATGACCGTCCCCAACTCCAATAAAGTAATAGTAGGATTTGCACTTAAAGACCCTATTAAAATTAAACTTAACCCCCTACTTCTAAAAGGTTTCGCTCATTTCAAGTACTATTCTTGTGATAAATGGTACTATGAAATTAATAAACAAAAATGGGCTGAAGCATTAAAATCTTAAAAAAAAAAGATAAAAAAAGTGACTTATCGTAATTTTTGACATATTTATCTTTGTATTACCTTAACAGGTAAAACTTTTACTTTCCTCATCATAAAAAAAAGGGACCCACGGGTCCCTTTTTGTTTTTAGATACTTTCTCTCCTTTTTAAAATTTTTAGTAATGTTTATTTAACTAGTTACATCTATAAATATCATGTAAAAAGCGTAAAATTTCACTTACTTCCAAAAAATCTGTATCATTACTAACGCTAA
>MDTD01067736.1_pt1 | contig 20089 bp, 24 predicted proteins | sample 811221 | NCBI WGS metagenome assembly MDTD01 (sample SAMN05326646, study PRJNA326480) | marine metagenome | isolation source: seawater | place: Pacific Ocean: South West | collected 2011
GAACTCTCACAGTATTGCTACCATTGGATTTTGAGTCCAACGCGTCTACCAGTTCCGCCATTCGCCCACAATAACATTTATTAATAATTAATAGTATAAAAATTATTTATATAATAAAAGTAAATATGTTTCGTAAACTTTATAATAAAACTATTGATGTTGCTGGAAATAAAAATTCTAAATTCTTTTTAGGGGGTATTTCTTTCATCGAAAGTTTTATTTTCCCTATTCCACCTGATGTAGTTATAATACCTATGACAATCGCCAAACCTCAAAATTGGTTAAGGATCGCTTTAATAGCAACTATAGGGTCTGTTCTTGGAGCTATATTAGGTTATTTAATTGGCTATGTTTTTTTTAATGAGATTGGAGTTAAAATATTTGAGCTTTATGGAGTAGACAATACATCTTTCCTAAAAGACAAAGTTTCAACAGATGGCGGAGTAATTGCGTGGATGACCCTTCTTGCAATTGCTGGTTTTACACCAGTACCTTTTAAACTACTAACTATAACAAGTGGATTTGTAAATTTTAATATTTTTTATTTTATTATTATTTCAATTCTGACAAGAGGATCAAGATTTTTTCTAATAGCATTTCTTATAGGTAACTTTGGACCAGCAATGAAAAAAATTATTGAAAAAAAATTACTTTTAATTTCAATAATATTTTCGTTTATAGTTATTATTGTTGCATATTTGATTTATATTTTTTTAACAAATTTTGTTGGATAGGATGTTTAATTTAACACATAAAACGTTTTATTTATTTATATTTTTAATAAGTTTTTTTACAATTTTATCAGCTCTATATATTGAATATATATTATTTATACCAGCATGTAAGTTATGCTTATACCAAAGAATTCCATATTTAATTTCTTTAGCTATATGTTTTTTTGGATATTTTTTTAATTATTCTAACGTATGGTTATATTTATTAGTTGTAACTTTTTTGAGTAGTATGGGTATTTCTGGGTATCATGTGGGTATAGAAAAAGGTATTTTTATGGAGTTTTCTGGCTGTACAAATGAGAATCTTGGAACGATTGATAAAAATGAACTATTAAAAAGTTTAAATAGTTTTTTGCCTAGTTGTAAAGATGCCATTTTCAAAATATTTGGCTTATCACTTGCGACTATAAATTTTATATTTTCATTTGCTTTGGCCCTAATTATAGCTAGTTATTTAAGATATGAAAAAAACAGATAAAAAAAAATTAGAAGAATTTATCCGTGTAGATCATGCGGGTGAGAGAGGTGCCATTAAAATATACGAGGGTCAACTATTGGCTTTAAGTACTTTTAGCAAAGATGAAAAGTTGAAGAAACTTATTGAGGAAATGAAAGAGCACGAAGAAGAACATTCCGAATATTTTGAGAAAGAAATCACAAAAAGAAATATTAAACCAACTAGATTTTTGAAAATTTGGGATTTATTAGGTGTAGGACTTGGTTTTGGATCAACTATGTTAGGTAAGAAAGCAGCAATGCTTTGCACAGCATCTGTGGAGGAAGTGATTGACAAACACTATCAAAATCAAATCGATCAAATTGGTGATGATGAAATTGAGCTTAGAAAAAAGATAATAAAATTTAGACAAGATGAATTACACCACAAAGATATTGCCTTTGAGGAAGGAGCTTCAAAAGAGGGTTTATATAAAATTCTAGATGAAATAATAAAAACGGGATCAAGAATTGCAATTAAAATTTCAGAAAAATATTAATTTAGTTTTCTAACTCCACATCCCAATATAAATAATCCATCCAACTCTCATGTAAAAAGTTTGGAGGAAAATTCTTGCCATTTTTATGAAGATCTTCAGTTGTTGGGGCGAATGGAGGAATTACCAGTTTCATACCTGATTTCTCAAGTAATCTTCCACCTTTTTTAACATTACAACTTGAACAGGCTGTTACAACATTTTCCCAATTTGTTTTTCCACCTTTAGATCTTGGGAGTAGATGGTCAAATGTAAGTTCATTTTTACTACCACAATATTGACATGAAAATTTATCTCTTAAAAAAACATTAAATCTTGTAAAATTTGGATTCCTTAACGGCTTTATATAATCTTTTAGCGCAATTACGCTAGGTAGCTTCATACTAAATGATGGGCTCCTTACTTCACGATCGTAATTACTTACAATAGACACTCTATTTAAGAAAACTGACTTAATAGAATCTTGCCAGCTCCATAATGACAAAGGATAGTAACTTAATGGTCGGTAATCTGCATTTAAAACTAACGCAGGACATTTTTCTAAAGAAACATTTTCTGTAAACATTATATTTAATCTAGCTTATATGTTTTTTAAAATCAATATAACAAATTTTACACCAATTTTTTAATATGTTTCCAAATTTTTTTTTAAAAAATTAAGAGCTAGGCTTGATGCTTGAATTGGTATATTATGGCCACAATTATTAATTAAACTTGTTTGTATATCAAACTTATTCCTTTCAAAAAAATCTTTCGCTTCTAAAAGAAAATCAGAATTTACAATTTCATCTTGTTCTCCATGAATTAAAAGTATTTTACTTCTATTTTTAATTCTTGTTTGAAGATCTTTTGTATTAATAATTTTTCCAGAAAATCCGATTATACAATTAAATTCTTCTTCTGAAGTAACTCCTGAATTGATTGACATCATGCAACCTTGGCTAAAACCACTCAATACAATGTCCTTATTTGATAATTGATATTTACTTTTTACTTCATCTATAAACTTTTTAATTATAATTTCGGCCTCTCGTGATTTTTTTAATATATACATCTCATCCTGTTTTGTTAAATCAAACCACTGAAAACCAATAGGGTTAATTTCACATTGCTCATGTCCATTGGGACACAAAAAAATTGTATTTTTAAGAAATCTTTTCCAATTAAGGGTCAACAAACTTATATCTTTTCCATCTCCACCATATCCATGCAAAAGAATTACAGCATTTTTAATTGGTTCATCATTTTCAGGTGGAATGACTACTGTGTCTAGGCAAAATGTCATAATATTAATTATTTATAATTTTCACTTTTACTGTATATATCACATAATGTTATCAGGAACTTTAATCAAAATCGTCTCGATCACTTTACTGCTCTTAGTTGCAGTAGTTTTGATTCTTGGAATAGCCAACTTATTTAAGGGCGGTTCAAAAAAAGCATCTAATAAATTGATGCAATTGAGAGTGATTTTGCAATTTATTGCGATAATTGCTCTCGTTGGGTTTGCTTATTTTTTTAAGAATTAAAACTTAATCAATTGATAAAAATAAGTTAAATCAACCTAATAAAAATAAATATAATGGATAAAAAAAATAAATCTATTTGGGGAATAAGAATTAAAGGAAAAACAGCTTACAATTTTCAAAAAGTCTCTAGTTCAATTAATATTGATAAAAGACTTTTTAGAGAGGATATTCTTGCATCAATTTCACATGTAGAAATGCTCAACAGACAAAAAATAATTAATTTTAAAATTAAGAATAAAATTATTTGGGGACTTAAAAAGATTCATAATCAGATTGTCAAAAAAAAATACATATTTGATTATAAGGATGAAGATATACATATGAGTATTGAAAAAAAACTTTTTGAACTTATTGGAGAAGATGCAGGTTTTATACATACAGCAAGATCAAGAAATGATCAGGTTTTAGTTGATTTTAAAATTTGGATGATAAATTCAAATTATAAATTAATTAAAATGTTAGATCAAACAATTAATAATTTTATAAAAATAGCTGAAAAAAATATTTACACTATTATGCCTGGATTTACTCATTTAAAAAATGCGCAACCTATTTCTTTTGCACATTATATCTTAGCTTATGTAGAAATGTTTAGTAGAGACAAAAAAAGATTTAATAATAACTTCAGTAGTCTAGAAGAAAACCCTTTAGGTGTTGGTGCTTTATCTGGCACATCATTTAATATAGATAGACAGTTTACCTCAAAAAAACTTGGATTTAAAAAACCAACAAATAATTCAATAGATACTGTTTCCGACAGAGATTTCGTATTAGAATTTTTATTTGCATCGTCTACTTGTGCAATGCATATATCAAGACTTGCAGAGGAATTTATTATCTGGAACTCAGATGCATTTAGACTAATTACCTTGAATGATAATATTGTTACTGGATCATCTTTAATGCCTCAGAAAAAAAATCCAGATCCATTGGAATATTTGAGAGGAAAGGTAAGCAATTCATATGGAAATTTATTTTCTATGCTTACTATTTTAAAAGGATTACCACTATCGTATTTCAAGGATTTGCAAGACGACAAAAAAATAGTTTTTGATACATTTGATAATTTGTATGACTCTATTAAAGTACTAAATGAAGTTTTAAAAAATTTTTCTATAAACAAAAATGAAATGTTAAATCTTGCAAAAAATGGATATATTACTGCTACAGATCTAGCTGATTATTTTGTTAAAAATTTAAATTACTCTTTTAGAAAATCCTACCAAATTACAGCAAAAATAGTTAACTATTGTGAGAAAAATAAAAAAAATCTTTTAGATCTTTCAATTCAAGAAATTAAAAAAATTGAGCCACACGTAAAAGATGACGTGATGAATGTTTTTAATCTTAAAAACTCTGTAAATTCTAAAAAATCTTATGGAGGAACTTCTTTTGAAAATATTAAGAAAATGATAAAAAAATATAAAAATGCTTAAAAAAATAATTGTTATTTTATTTATTCTCATTCCTATTCTTTCATGTGGAAAAAAAAGTGAACCAGTTTACGAGAAAAAATCAGGGTTGATTAAAATGAAAGTCTATGGAACAAGTAATAGTTAATATTTAACTATTAAAATTTATAGACTTTTGATGCGCTACAGTAAAAATAAACTGCTAATTGATAATATAATTGTTGATAAAATTATTAAACAATTTGGATCGCCTACGTATTGTTATTCTTATAATCAATTAAAAATGAATATTAATAGGTTTAAAAAAAATTTTAGCAGAATAAATCCACTTATTTGCTTTGCTGTAAAAGCAAATAATAATTCTAGAATTCTTAATGAAATAGCAAGACTAGGAATAGGTGCTGACGTTGTGTCAAAAGGAGAATTGATGGCAGCACTAAAGTCTAAAATCCATCCAAATAGAATAGTATTTTCTGGAGTGGGTAAAACTCGTAAAGAAATTGAGTATGCGATCAAAAAAAAAATTTTTTTAATTAATACTGAATCTCATAGTGAGATAGAAGCGATTTTAAAAATCGCAAAAAAAATAAATAAAGTAATAGATATTGGTATAAGACTTAATCCAAATGTTGATGCAAAAACAATTAAAGAAATTACTACTGGAAAGGTTTCTAATAAATTTGGTTTAACAGATAAGGAAGTAATTGGGCTAGTTAATCACTACAAAAACTCAAAATATTTAAACATTAAATGTTTAAGCGTTCACATTGGAAGTCAAATTACTAGTCATGTCCCTTATTTAAAAATGCTTAAAGCACTTCAAAAAATATTGGATAAATCTAACTTTCGTTTTGAGTATATAGATCTTGGTGGAGGAATGGGTATAAATTATGGACATGAGAATAAACTATTAAATTATAAAGAATATTCAAAACATGTTTATAAGTTTATGAGAAAAAATAATGTAAACATAATTTTTGAACCTGGAAGATCTATAATTGGTAATACTGGTTATTTATTAGCTAAAATTATTTATATAAAAAAAACAAGTAAAATTAATTTTGTTATAATTGATGCTGGCATGAATGATTTAATGAGACCAGCTCTTTATAAAGCTCACCATAAAATTCTACCGACTAAGAAAAATAAAATTAAAGTATTAAAAAGACACGATTTTGTAGGACCTATATGCGAAACAACAGATAAGTTTTTGTCTCTTAAAACATACCAAAAACTTAATGAGGGAGATAATATTGTTATTTGTGATGTAGGTGCTTATGGAAAAGTACTAAGTTCAAACTATAATTTAAGAGCAAGCGCAAGTGAAGTACTGGTTAAAAATTCAAAAATTTTAAGAATAAAAAAAAAAGAAAAACTTGAAAGCATTATTTAAGTGATGATAAGAGGATTAATTTTCAAATTTGTTTTTTATTTAGGTACAATCATTGTTAGTTTAATATTTTTACCCGCATTGATTTTGCCTAAAAAGGTCGATTTAGTTGGAGGAAAAATATTAGGTTACTGGATAAAATTTTGCCTTAATGTTTTCTTGTCTGTAAATATTACTATAAAAGGTCTTGAAAATATACCAGAGGAAAAACCATTTTTTATTGCATCCCTTCATCAATCATTATTTGAAACCTTTTTCTTACAGGTAATTTTTAATTCTCCAATATTTATTTTAAAAAAAGAATTATTACAAATTCCAGTGTTTGGTTGGCATTTAAAAAAAATTGGCTCTATATCTATTGATAGAGAAAAAATTAGCAGAGATAATTTAGGTTTTTATGATAAAATTATATCTATTACAACAAACACAAAAAGACCTGTATTAATATTTCCTCAAGCAACTAGAGCTCCTATTGAAGAAAGATTACCTTTCAAAAAAGGTGTTTCAAAAATTTATGAAAAACTCAATTTTATTTGCGTGCCTGTTGCTTTGAATTCAGGTAATGTATGGCCTAAAACTGGAAGATTAAAATCGAATAAAACTATTACTATTAGTATACTTGAGCAGATACCTGCTGGGTTAAGTAGCGACTTGTTTCTAAAAAAAATTGAGCAAGATTTATATAACGAGTTAGGGAAAATTAATTAGCCCTTCATAGGCATAATAACATAAATACTATCAAAATCAGATGGATCTTTAATAAGAGCTGGTGAACCAGATTCTTTTAAATAGATCTCTATCTTATTACCATCCATATTTGATGCAACATCAATCAAATATCTTGGATTAAAACTTATATCAAGCTCTTGATCAAAAATAACAGATAAGCTTTCTTTTCCATCACCGCTATTACTATTATTTACAGATAAATCTAGATTATTATTCAATAATTTCATTCTTAATCCATCTTTTTTATCTAGAGAAACTGAAGCAACTCTATCCACAGATGTTAAAAAAGGCTTTAGATCTATTTCTAATTTTTTTTGATTATCTTTAGGTATTACCTGAAAATAATTTGGAAATTTACCATCAATCAATTTAGAAATTAAAATACTATTTTGAAATTCAAATTTAATCTTTGACTTAAGATTAGAAATTTTTACTTCACCATTATAATCCTCCAACAAAGAACATAATTGATAAACTGTTTTTTTTGGAAGAATTATTGGCTCAAATTTAATTTCATCTGATAACAAGGTTTTTGATACAGACATTCTATGACTATCGGTTGCTACTGCTGTAAGAAACTTTTTACTGTCATTATCAGTCAAATGTAAAAAAATTCCACTTAAATAATGTCTAGTTTCGTCATTTGAAACCGAAAATTTACATTTATTTAGAAGTTTGAGCAATTTTTTTGAATTCAGTTTAAACTCATTTTCCTCAAAACTTGATTCAGTAATTGGAAACTCAGATGCTTTGAGACAATTAAGATTAAATGAAGATTTATCAGACTCCAAATTTATTTTATTTTCACTAACTAAATTAAAATTAATTTTCTTCTCATTATTAAATTTTCTGACAATATCATACATTATTGAACATGAGGTAGTAGTTTCTCCCTCTTCAGATATCTCAATATTCGATATATTTTGAATAAAAATCAAATCCAAATCTGTTGCAGTAATTTTTAAATTTGCTTGTTTAGCTTCAAGCAAAACATTAGATAAAATAGGCAGTGTGCTTCTTTTTTCTATTACCCCTTGACAGTAATTTAATGAGTTTTGCAAATCTTTTTGATTTACACTAAATTTCATCTTCTTTGTTATATAGAATTTTGTTTTTTAAATTATCTATTTTTAAATTAAGTTCGTTATCTTCTTTTCTAAGTTTTTCGATTGTTTTAACAGAATGTATAACGGTGGTGTGGTCTCTATTTGAGAAACACCTGCCTATTTCTGGTAAAGATTTTGATGTAAGCATTTTAGCTAGATATATAGCTGTTTGTCTTGGTCTGACTAAATATCTAGATCTTCTTGAGGATAGCATTTCATTTTTGCTAATTTTAAAATATTTACAAACTGTTGTTTGAATTCCATCAATTGTTACTTTATTTTCATAAATATTAAGCAGATCCTTTAATATAATACGTATTTCAGAAAGATTGGGAGTTCTATTATAAATTCTAGAAAAAGAAATAATCCTGTTTAACGCTCCAACTAATTCTCTTACACTTGATTTAATCTCAGAACATATAAATTTTTGTATTTCCTCTGAAATAATAATATTTTTACCATTTACTAAACTGAATTCGGATAACTTGCTCTTAATTATCCGGCTTCTTAGTTCTAAATCTGGATTTTGTATATCAATGACTAAGCCCCCGGAAAATCTAGATTTAATTCTCTCTTGTATTCTATTTAGTTTACTAGGTGGTCTATCGGCTGTTAAAACAATTTGTGATCCTTTATCTAGTAAGGTGCTGAAGGTGTGGAAAAATTCCTCTTGCAGTGCTTCTTTGCCATTCATAAATTGAATGTCATCAATCAATAATACATCGGTATTTCTAAAGTAATCTTTAAATTTAATCATTTCATTTGATTTAATTGATTTTACAAAATGGTACATAAATCGTTCAGCAGATATAAACATTACCTTCCTTGTTTTTTTAAGCTGAAGTCCTATAGCATTTAGTAAGTGAGTTTTGCCCATTCCAACACCTGAATATAAATACAAAGGATTATAAGATGAAATATCTTCTGTAATTTTTTTTGAAGCTTCAAATGCTAGACTATTACTTTGGCCAATGATGAAATTTTCGAAATTTTTATTCGGGTCAATTCTGTTATATTGAATAAAAGAGTCTTTAATAAACGTTATATTTGCGTCTATAACATTATTTTGCGACCCTCCATTAAAAAGCCTTTTTTTCTCAGTTGAATTTAAACTACTATTTATTTTAAATTCAATTCTATTAATATTTTTATTATGTGATTTGATAATTTGAATAACATTATCCAAGTATCTAGATGTAATCCAGTCTCTAATAAACCGTGTTGGCACAGAAATTAATAAATAATCTGTATTTGTCTCCAAAAGGCTCATTTTTTTTAACCAACTTTCAAAAACCTCTTTACCAAATTTAATTTTAAAATCTTCTTTAATTAGTTCCCAATTTAATGTTTCTAAATTATTTTGATTTGAATTTTTATTTAAGGAATTATTCATCAGACTTGTTTAATCTTAATTAAATATTTTATGCAATTAATATATTTTAATTTTTAAAAAAAAATGTAATCCTTAATTGAAAAAATAATTCTGTTAAGAAATAAAATCTAAGATTGAATTCTTAAAAATTATTTAGTTGTAAATAATTATAATATTTTTTATATCAAATGTGTTTACTATTTATGTGTATAGATTTGGTGTTAATATATTAACACAAGTACAATAAGTTGATTCAATTATAGAGAGTTTATTCTTTTAGTAATTCTTGAAATATTTCTCGACGCATTTTGTTTTTTTATCACGCCAGATTTTGCAATTTTCATCAACTCAGAATTTAATTTAGGTAAATAATCCTTGGCTGCTTTTTTATCTTTTTTTTCAATCAGCAGGTTAATTTTCTTAATTGCGTTTTTATATCTGCTTTTTCTAGACTTATTAACTATAGTTTGTCTTTGAATTCTTCTATTTGTTTTAATTGCAGATTTTGTATTTGCCATTTGCGCGACTATATAGCTTGCTTAAATTATATGGTCAATTAAATTTTTTATTTATTTTTGACATATATTGCACATGTATGTCGATCTATTTGATATATTTTTCTTTATGATTGTGCCTGAGCATAATTTATTTCTACATTTTTTATTTTCCATATCATATGCTCTAAATTCTTTTTGGTATGATCCTTTTTTACCTTTAACTGATTGAAAGTTACTTATTGTTGTTCCACCTCTTTTAATAGAATATTTGAGCACTTTGCTAGTATAAAAAATCAGTCTTTTTATCTCTGCTCCGCTAATTTTTCCTGCATACTTTAATGGATTGATTTTAGAATAATTTAAAATTTCACTTGCATAAATATTTCCTATTCCAGATAGAAATTTTTGATCTAGTAAAGTATTTTTAATATTTTTTTTTTTTCTAAAAAGATATTTTTTTACGTAATTATAATTAAATTTTTCCCCAAATGGATCAGGGCCGAGTTTGTTAAAATAGTTGTTTAAATTGACCTTACTTTCAACTAATTTTAAAAATCCAAATCTTCTAGGATCATTAAATATAATTAAAAAATTTTTGAAATAAAAAATAATATGATTATGTTTTTTTGGCAGATCTTTAGAATGATAAAAACTCAAGTTGGTATTATCTGAATAATTTTCATTTTTTGTCATGTGCAAAGTACCTGACATACCTAAATGAATTATTAAATATAAATCAAATTTAAATTCAATTACAATATATTTTGATATCCTTGTCACATTTACTATTTTTGCATTGGATAATTTCTTTGACAAATTGTTAGGAACTGGAAATCTTAAATTTTTATTTTTAACTATAATTTTAAGTAAATTTTTATTGAGTATGTATTTTTCAAGTGATTGTTTAACCACTTCTACTTCTGGTAATTCTGGCATATCAGACTATATTATCAAAAAGTAAAAAAATAAAAATGCAACAAAAACTACAAAACCAAAAAAACCTCGTTTCGCAGGTATTTAACAAAGTTTATGATAAATACGATTTAATGAATAACCTAATGTCTTTTGGAATTCATAGATCGTGGAAAAAAAAATTAATATATGCAATGAAACCAAAGTCCAATAAAAAATTAATTGATGTTGCTTGTGGATCTGGAGATATCGCAAAACTCTTTTTAGATGAAACCAATACTAAATCGAAAATACAATGTGTAGATCCAAATAAAAAAATGATTTCGCTTGGAAAGAAGAAACTTAAAAATTACAAAAATATATCGTGGAAGATTGCTTCTGCTGAAAAACTACCATTTAAAAACGCAGAATTTGATTATTATACGATTAGTTTTGGTTTGAGAAATACAAAAAATTTGAATAAGGCCTTATCAGAAGCATTTAGGGTATTAAAAAAAGGTGGGCGATTTTTTTGTCTTGAATTTTCCAAAATCAATAACGAAAATTTAAATTTCGTTTATCAAAATTATTCTAAATTAATTCCTCTTTTTGGTGAGTTGGTAGTTGGAGACAGAAAACCATATGAATATTTAATAAAGAGTATAGATGAGTTTGTAGATCAGGATTGTTTAATTAATTTAATGAAAAAGAATAAATTTGAGAAATGTGAATATACTAACTTAAATGGTGGAATTGTTGCTTTGCACAGCGCTTGGAAAATTTAATGATAAAAAAAATAATAACTTTATTTAAAATTGGAAGAAAATTAGCGCTTTCAGATGCACTAAACATAGTATCTAAAGTCTACGAGATTCCAATTATTATAAAAATTTTTTTCAGTATTTTAGGCTTATTTGGTAGGAAAGACCTTAGCCAAAATTATAATGAAGAAGAAAGACTTTGCAAATCTATGGAAGCTATGGGTATTACATTTATAAAACTGGGTCAATTTCTAGCTACAAGACCAGATATAATTGGTGAGCAATTGTCAGATCAATTACAGACGCTTCAGGATAAAGTACCTTCTTTTCGAAAAGATATTGCTTTAAGAGAGATTCAAAATGGAGTGGGAATTGACAACTATAAAGATTTTATAAATATTTCAGAACCCATTGCAGCCGCATCTATAGCACAGGTTCATAAAGCTCAAATAAAAGATGAAGGTATTTTAAAGGAAGTTGCTATTAAAGTTTTGAGACCTGAAATTAAAAAAGTTTTCAATGATGAAATTGAAGCATTAATGCTACTAGCTTATATAATTGAGTCGCTGGTTAAAAAAACAAAAAGACTAAAACTTGTAGAAGTAGTTTTTTTGTTAAAAGAAATAACAAATCATGAGATGGATTTAAGATTTGAGGCTGCGGCTGCAAATGAATTTTACGAAAATACCAGAAATGATGTTGGATTTAAAATACCTAAAATATACTGGAAACTAACTAGTGACAATGTGCTTACACTAGACTGGGTTGAGGCAATTTCAATTAGAGAGGTGGTAAAAATCAAATCTCTTGGTGTAGATCTTAAAATATTAGCTAGAGATATAATTCAACATTTCCTAAGGCACGCAGTAAGAGATGGTTACTTTCATGCAGATATGCATCAAGGAAATCTATTGGTAGATAATAGTGGTCAATTAATTTTTATAGATTTTGGTATCATGGGAAGAATTGATAAAATCAATAGGAGATTTTTAGCAGAGATACTATATGGCTTTATTCGAAGAGATTACAAGAAGGTTGCTGAGGTACATATTTCAGCTGGTTTAGTTCCTAAAAATGTTAATATAGAAGAGCTTGCTCAAGCTTTAAGATCAATTGGAGAACCAATATTTGGTCAATCAGTTAAGGATATTTCTGGCAGCAAATTATTAAAACAACTGTTTGATATAACAGAAAAATTTAATATGCAGACACAACCTCAACTTCTACTTCTTCAAAAAACCATGGTTGTTGTTGAAGGTGTTGCTAGAAAATTAGATCCAGAAGCAAACATTTGGGAAATATCTCAGCCTGTCTTAGAAAAGTGGCTCAAAGAAACCAAGGATCCTATAAAAGAAATAGGAAATATATTAAAAGATACATCTGAAGTCTTAAAAAAACTTCCAGAGTTACCTCAAGTAATGGACAAAGCAAATCAAGCTTTAACTTTTCTAGCAAGTGGTCAAATTCCGCAAAATTCAAATACTTATTCATCGTTAAATGAAAAAAAAATTGAACTTAAATCATTTAAAAATCAAAGTATTATTGGTTTATTATTTCTTGTAATTTTATCTATCATAGTATTCTAATTCCAAAATGAAACATTTGCAGAATAAAAAAATATTGTTAATAATTTGTGGGGGTATAGCTGCATATAAATCTTTAGAATTAGTTAGAATATTAAGAAAAAATTCATGTCAAGTAAAAACAATTTTGACAAAGGGAGCTCTTGAGTTTATTACTCCTTTATCTGTCAGTTCACTTTCAAATGAAAAAGTTTATATAGATTTATTTGATTATAAAAATGAGGCTGATATAGATCATATATCATTATCAAGGTGGGCTGATTTAGTATTATTTGCTCCAGTAACTGCCAATAAAATTGCTCAATTAAGTAATGGTCTGGCTGAGGATTTAGCCACAACAGTAGCACTTGCTTCAGATAAAGACATTTTTCTTGCGCCTGCAATGAATGTTAGAATGTGGGAAAATATAATAACCAAAAATAACTTAAATAAGCTTATAAGTTTTGGATACAAAATAATTGAACCAGAGATAGGGGAAATGGCATGTGGAGAATATGGTGCAGGAAAATTTACTGATCCAACAATTATAGCAAGTATTATTAATAATTATCTAAGAAATTTAACAGAAAATAAAAAATATAAAGCATTAGTTACAGCTGGACCTACAAGAGAATACATTGACCCAGTTAGATTTTTTACAAATAAATCATCTGGCAAACAAGGATATGCTATTGCTAAAGAACTTCAAAAAAATGGTTTTGAAACAACCTTAATTGCTGGACCAACAAATCTTAAAACACCAGATGGTGTAAAAATTATAAATGTCAACAGCGCATATGAAATGTACAAGGAAACAGCTGAATGTCTTCCAGTAGATGTGGCAATATTTTCTGCGGCTGTTGCTGATTTTAAGTCAAAACAAATCTTTTCATATAAAATTAAAAAGGAAAATTTTGATAATTTGGAAATTGAAAAAACTAAGGATATTTTGGATTACACATCAAAACACAACAAACTAAGGCCTAAACTTGTCATAGGTTTTGCAGCAGAAACAAATGACCTTGAAAAAAATTCTAGAAGAAAGTTAAATGAGAAAAATTGTGACTGGATTGTTGCTAATGATGTTTCTAATCAGCAAATAGGTTTTGATAGTAATTTTAATGAAGTTAAAATATTTAGAAAAAATAAATCAAATGTTGATAAAATTTTACTAAATACCAAAGAGATAATTGCTAAAGAGTTAGTAGAAAAAATTTCTGACGAACTAAAAGCAAATGGTTAAAATTCTAGTTAAAAAGCTTCATCCTAAAGTTAAGTTACCATCTTACAAAACAAATGGTTCCTCAGGAATGGATATTATGGCCTTTTTGGAGAAACCTATTTATATTATGCCGCAAAAATCACAACTAATATCAACGGGGCTGTCAATTGCAATCCCTGATGATACCGAGGTACAAATTAGACCTAGATCAGGTCTGGCAGCAAAAAACAATATTTCTGTTTTAAACACCCCTGGCACAATTGACAGTGATTATCGAGGAGAATTAAAAGTCATTCTTTTTAATCATGGAAGTAAAGAATTTCTGATTAGAAATGGAGATAGAATTGCCCAAATGATATTGGTTCCAATCATGAAAGCTTCATTTGAAGAAGTTAATGAATTACCAGAAACAATAAGAGGTAAAGGAGGGTTTGGTTCAACAGGAAAATGAATCGATCAAATAAAAGTTATTTGGATAGATACTCTAGACAAATAGTTCTTAAAAATATTGGTGTTGCAGGACAAAAAAAAATTTCTTTAACAAAAGTATTAATTGTAGGTGCAGGAGGACTGGGATGCCCTGTTTCTGACTTATTATGTAGAGCTGGTGTTGGAGAAATTGGAATAATTGATTATGACAAGATTACTTTATCCAATCTTAATAGACAGACATTATTTAATAATAACGACATTAATAAATACAAAGTTGATGTATTGAAACAAAAGCTTAAACTAGTAAATCCTTTAGTTAAAATAAAAACGTTTAAAAAAAAAATTGATAAAAAAAATATTGATAATTTAATATCAAAATACCAAATCATAGTTGATGCGTCTGATAATTTTGAAACAAAATTTCTACTGAATAAAAAATCATTTAAGTACAAAAAAATACTTGTAGTTGGTGCCATTAGTAAATTTGATGGTCATATATTTGTATTTAATTTTAAAAACTCTAAAAATGCTTGCTTAGAATGTTTTTATCAAGAGATGCCCTCTGATGAAATTTTAAATTGTGATCAAGAAGGAATTCTTGGAACCACAGCAAGTATAGTAGGCTCCATTCAAGCTAGTGAGGTTATTAAAACAATTATAGAGGCTAAAAATGTATTGAATAATTCAATACTAATTTTCAATTCATTAAATTTAAAACTAAGGATAGTCAAATTTAAAAAATTAAAAAAATGTATATGCGTAGTATAACAATACTTATAATCTATTTTCTTTTTTCTTTTTATATTCAGATTAGTTTTGCAGAGGAATATTTAATGCTTAAAAACAAAAAAGTTAATGTAAGGTATGGACCAAGCTTTGATCATCCAATTAAATATATTTATCTAAAAAAAAATCTACCAATAAAAATTATAGATAAAAAAGAGAATTTTAGAAGAATAGTAGATCACAAATTTAATAGTGGATGGATACATACTTCCCAATTGAAAAAATCCTCTTCCGTAATATTAATTAAAAATCAATATATATTTACTAAACCAACAAAGTTTTCTAAACCTATTGCTATAGCAGAAAAAGGAAAATTAATTTTACTCAAGAAATGTAAAAAAAATTGGTGCAAGATTAACATTGGAGATGTATCTGGTTGGATGATATTTGATAGTTATTGGGGTCAATTACTAAATTAATTAAAAGGATCTTCTAATACACAAGCAACAAGATGTACTCTAGCTTGTTCGCCACCATTAAAAAAATTATGGAATTTTTTGTTATTTGTAATGGTTGCTGTACCATCTGCGGGCATATGTTTTGCAACATTTTCAATAACCATCATGCATCCTTTATTTGTAACTATAGGTATATGAAGTCTTGGTTCTGGGTCTTTGTGCCAACTCAAAGTTGATCTTGGTTCTTTTAATAATAATCTAACTCTTCCAAGTTTAAATCTGCTTTTTAACTTTTCATAAACTTCTTTAAAATAGGTATCTTCAAATTCTGGAACAAGTTCAGTATATTTAGACTCGTCTATATCTATATCTCTAGAAACTTCTTTGCCCGATTCGTCAGCAATAGTCCAATATTTTCCACGTACATTGTTGCCCTCAACTGAACTTTCGTCATTCGGGACTCTGTTAAGTGGTATAGCTCCGAAATGAGTAACGCCAGGAGATTTAAATTTTTTTCTCGCTAAAACTTTATCTAGATCTTTTTTTAGTCTTAAGATATCAAATTTTAAATCAGGTACTTTGTAAAAATCTTCAAAACTCATTTCCGCCATAAGTTTTTCCTCTCTCTTTTTAAATTCCAAATCGATCTGCATTCATAACTTTAGTCCATGCAGCTGTAAAGTCATTTACAAATTTGTCCGAAGAATCATCTGTCGCATATGCTTCAGCTAAAGCTCTAAGTTGCGAATTTGATCCAAAAATCAAATCTGCTCTAGTTCCAGTCCATAAAACTCTTCCTGATTTTCTATCAACACCATTGAATAGATCCTCTTTGCTTGAAGCTTCTTTCCATTTTACGTCCATATCTAATAAATTTACAAAAAAGTCATTTGTTAATTTACCGGGTTTTTTTGTGAGCACTCCGTGTTTTGAACCATCAAAGTTTGTATCGAGAACTCTCATTCCTCCAATCAAGACTGTCATTTCAGGGCCTGTCAATTGCATAAGTTGAGCTTTATCAATCAGCAGCTCCTCTGCTTGATTTGCACTTTCAGAATTTGCATAGTTTCTAAAGCCGTCAGCTTGAGGTTCTAACAATTCAAAAGAATGAATGTCCGTTTGGTCTTGAGATGCATCTCCTCTTCCTGAGGAGAAAGGTAGTTTTATTTTTTTTCCTGCTTGTTTTGCCGCTTTTTCAATTCCAACATTACCACCAAGAACAATTAAGTCAGCTAAAGAAACGTATTTTTTTTTAGAATTAAATTTTTTTTGGATTTTTTCGTAAACTTTAATTACTTTTGAAAGTTGTTGAGGATTATTAACCTTCCAATCTTTTTGAGGTGCTAGCCTTACTCTTGCTCCATTTGCTCCTCCTCTTTTATCTGATCCTCTAAAAGTAGATGCAGATGCCCACGCTGTAGATACTAATTGGGAAACTGACAGACCCGACTTAGAAATTTTTAATTTTAGTAAATCAATATCTTTATTTTTTAATCTAACTTTATTTTGAGGGATTGGATCCTGCCAAATCAAATCCTCTTTTGGAACTTCACTTCCTAAATAATTTACTTTAGGACCCATATCTCTATGTGTTAGCTTAAACCAAGCACGAGCAAATGCATCGGCAAATACGTCTGGGTTATTATGGAAGTTTTTTGAAATTCTTCCAAACTCTGGATCAAATCTCATAGACAAATCCGTAGTTTGCATCATTGGCAAATTTTTCTTACCCTTTATGTGAGCATCTGGCGTCATTTTAGGAGCATGGCCGTTTTGAATTGGTTTCCATTGATGAGCGCCAGCTGGACTTTTTGTTAGTTCCCACTCGTAACCAAATAGATTATCAAAATAACCCATATCCCATTTCGTTGGATTAGATGTCCAAGCACCTTCAATACCACTACTTATTGTATCTGCTCCGAGTCCACTTTTGTAGTTACTATTCCATCCTGTTGATTGATCTTGAATTTTTGATCCCTCAGGCTCAGGACCTTTGTGATCCTCTGGTGCAGCTCCATGAGATTTTCCAAATGTATGTCCTCCAGCTACTAGTGCTACAATTTCATAATCATTCATGGCCATTCTACCAAATGTTTCTCTTATATCTCGTGCAGCCAATAGAGGATCTGGGTTTCCATCTGGCCCTTGAGGGTTTACATAAATTAGACCCATTTGAACTGCACCAAGTGGATTTTCTAATTCTCTTTTAGAATCATATCTATTGTTAGCAAGCCATTCTTTTTCAGAACCCCAATAAATATCTTCTTCAGGTTCCCAAATATCCTCACGTCCACCACCAAAACCAAATGTTTTAAAACCCATAGACTCAAGCGCTACATTACCTACTAATATAAATAAGTCTGCCCATGAAATTCTTTTTCCGTATTTCTTTTTAATTGGCCAAAGTAGAAGTCTTGCCTTGTCTAAATTTACGTTATCTGGCCAACTGTTAATTGGTGCAAATCTTTGGTTTCCAGTTCCCGCACCACCTCTTCCGTCCCCAGTTCTATAAGTTCCTGCAGCATGCCAAGCAAGACGAATAAATAATGGTCCGTAATGACCATAATCAGCTGGCCACCAACTTTGGGATTGTGTCATCAGTTTATGTAGATCCTTTTTGAGTGCTTTAAAATTAAGTTTTTTAAATTCTTTTTTATAATCAAATTTTTTATCCATAGGATTAACCATGGATGAATGTTGGCTTAAAATTTTTAGATTAAGACTATTCGGCCACCAATCTTTATTGGTTTGTCCTTTTCCTGAATTATATTTCTGGGGTATTCCTTCTCCGTGAAATGGGCATTTATTTATATCATTATTAATCTCATTACTCATGAACTTCCTCCGCATTATTACAAAATAATAGAATCTTTAATTTAGAAAGTCAAGTAGTTTAGAATGATTATAAACTAGTTTTTTTTGAAATTTTAAATGTAATTTCAACATCTTCAATTTTTTTTCCATTTGGAGGTGTCGGATTTTTCTTTATTTCAATGTCTTGAGAATTAATATCAATTAGCTCCTTTGTCTGTTCATCATAAAAGTGGTGATGGGATGAAGTATTTGTATCGAAATAAGAATTTGCATTTCCAATATAAATTTCCTTCAAGTAACCTTTTTTTTTAAACGCATGAACCGTATTATAAACAGTGGCCAGTGAAATTTTTATATTATACTCAGTCTGAAGAATTTTTATAAGGTCATTAATAGAAAAATGAAAAGTTTTTACCCTGTTGAATAAGACTTCACATATTTTTATTCTTTGCTTTGTTGGTCTCAAGCCTGAATTTCTTAATTTTGCTATATAATTTGTTTCTGTATTTATCATACTTTATAACTATTCTAAACTATAGTAATGTCATATTTGTACGAAATCAAGTATTAAGGTTAAACTTTTATGAAAAAAAACTCCTACACCTACAATGAATTAATTAACTGCGGAGAAGGCGGCTTATTTGGACCAGGCAATGCAAAATTACCTCTGCCACCAATGCTGATGTTTGACAGAATAACCGAAATTAGTGAAAATACAGGAGCTTATAAAAAAGGATTAATTAGAGCTGAACTTGATATTAAAGATGATTTATGGTTTTTTAGTTGTCACTTTAAAGGAGATCCAGTAATGCCTGGATGTTTAGGTTTAGACGCAATGTGGCAATTGGTAGGTTTCTATCTTGGATGGCTTGAAAATCCAGGTAGAGGTAGAGCTCTTGGTGTTGGTGCTGTAAAATTTACTGGAGAAGTCCTTAAAAATGTTAAAATGGCAACGTATGAAATTGATATGAAAAGAATAATTATAAAAGGTGAGACAACTGTTGGACTAGCAAATGGTATTTTATTAGCTGATGGAAAAAAAATTTACTCAGCAGAAAATCTTAAAGTAGGATTGTTTAAATAATGAGAAGGGTGGTTATAACAGGTTTGGGTATTGTATCTTGTTTAGGAAACAATCAGGATGAAGTAAAAAATTCATTACTAAATTCAAAGTCTGGAATTACATTTTCTGAGGAGTATAAAGAACACAACCTTAAAAGTAATATTCATGGCAAACCGAATATTAAACTTGAAGATCATATTGATAGAAAAACAATTAGATTTATGGGTTCTGGATCTGCGTATAATTACATCGCAATGAAAGAGGCAATTGAGGATTCGGGCTTAGAAGATAATGATGTAAGCAACTTTAAAACGGGAATTGTAATGGGTTCAGGTGGACCTTCAATTGAAAATGTAATTTTAGCTGCTGATAAAACAAGAGCTAAAACTCCAAAATTAA
>MDTD01089140.1_pt1 | contig 20088 bp, 12 predicted proteins | sample 811221 | NCBI WGS metagenome assembly MDTD01 (sample SAMN05326646, study PRJNA326480) | marine metagenome | isolation source: seawater | place: Pacific Ocean: South West | collected 2011
CATGACAGGAAGCAATGATCGGATTAAGCCGTCGATCATCCGGAAGGCTGCTATCATGAGAAGAATCCACAGAACCATGGGCTGTTTCAGAAATACAAGAATCCCTCCGGGAGCCTCCCGGGAGACTTGAGCAGGCTGCAGGTCTCCTGATCTGAAAACGGGAATCGTGGAAAGCAGAGTCACAATAGCCATCGCAACCAGCAGGACGTTCCATCCCAACGAGTTCATCAGCATCAGAATCAAGCCACCGCCGATAATATATCCGATTGCGAATGTTCCCACCTGAACGGAATTGCCAATCCCGCGCTCACTTCTTTCGAGAAGCTGGACGGCTTGCCCGTCTGTTGCCACATCCTGAATCGAGCTGAAGATGTTTATAAGCGCGACGGCGAGAACAAAAAGTGCCAATGAGCTGCCCAGCTGCCAGTTTGAGAGCGCCACCATCACTCCTGCGGTGAGAACTTGTAAGGGAACAATCCAGGAGCGATATTTACCGTAATTTTCCAGATGAAATTTCTCGACGAAAATCGACCAGACGAATTTTAGCATCCACGGGAGGTAGAGGGCTGGAAGAAACAGGGCGATTTTCTCAAGAGAGATTCCGCTTTCTCGAAAGACCACCGAGGCTGTGTGCCGGAAGAAGCCATTGGGAATTCCCTGAGAGAGGTAGAGGGCCCCGATCAGGACCAGCTTAGATGTTGTAGAGGTCGACATTCAGGCGCTCCTGTATCCCTGACTTCTCCGGCAATCCGGAAATCTGGTGTGGCCTTGGCCAGCAGCCCATTCGAAAAGACATCTATCTCCAAAAACAAAGTTAATGGCTCGGTCAATCGCTACGGAGAGAGTTGCCCGGTAGTCGGTGTCGATAGGGGCATGCATTCGTCAAGGAGAGCGATCGCTGAGAACGCAAATCACTCCGCCCGAAGAGAAGCAGATCCATATCTGTTGCCAAGCTATCAGTTTGAAGAGATGAGCGACCTCGGAATAAATAGTGTTCGAATTCTCCCCCGTGCCGCTTCCGGAAGTATGCCAGTAGGATTTAATGCGCCTCTTTGGATCAGAGGCTCTCGACCAAGATTGACTGGGAAACCTGCTGCCCTGTCTGGGAGTCGGTGAGAGTGACTCGATGATGGCCTGGGGTCAGGTGAGCAGTAGTGCCTTCGATTTTCAGAGTTGGGCTGGACCAGGTCCCACCCGCTGGAAGATTACTGACGAGGGGCAGGAACCGACCCCCGCTCGGAAGCTCGGGGTCAAGGAGGTAGGTAGCCGTCTCTGTCGGGGAAATAATACGTGGTGTGAGGTTTTCCGGGCGTTGTGAAGTGATCGCAAGATCGTCCTTCCGGTGGTTGTCTGCACTGGAAAACCATTCGAGATACCGTTCGTCGATCAGGGCGCGGTTATGGTTGTCGTAATCGGCAGGCTGGACTGCGCGAGGAAGCTTGTCGGAGAGGCAAAGCTCCTGAGAAGTGAAAGGATGTCCATCACGAGGTTTGGAAAGAAAGCGGTTACCAGTTCGGGTATCGATGGTAATTTCGTTCAGTCCGCCGGGGCGCTGCAGCCAGCAAGGAGAATGTTTCTCGTGCAGAGCGAGCATGGTTCGGTTGAAAATTGGTCCGGCACCGCTTACCCCGGAGATCCCCCGCATCGGACTGTTGTCAAAGTTTCCCACCCAGACACCGACCGTGAAGTCTCTGGTAAAACCAATGCACCAATTGTCCCGGAAGTCGGAGGAGGTTCCGGTCTTGACTGCGGTTCTGAAGGGGAGTCGCAGCGGTGACTGCGGACCAAAGGCTGCTGAGCGAGCCGCGTTGTCGCTGAGAATGTCCGATATCAGGTAACAATACCTGGGCTCGGCAATCTGGTTGATTTGAGGGTCATGGGCGAATTTTTCATCATCAAGAGTGAGGCGGGCAGGTTTGAATACGCCCATTCGCGCCAGAGCCGCGTAGGCGTTTGTCACCTCCAGGAGAGAGACCTCCGCATTGCCGATGGTGAGGCCCAGGCCGTAGGATGCGGCCGGTTGCTCGAGAGTCTCAATGCCAATGCGGTCAAGAAAGGAATGAAGTGGGACCGGACCCCCGATCGCATTGAGAGTTCGCATCGCAGCAACGTTGAGAGAATTCGCGAGAGCATATCTTATGGTTACTGGGCCATGAAATTTCCGGTCGTAGTTGACCGGCAGATCGAGCCCTTCTTCGGTGCGATAAGGCGTGGGAATATCTGCGATAATACTCCCTGGAAATAATTCCTTCTCTTCGAGCGCGAGAAGGTAGGTGAAGGGTTTCAAGATTGAACCTGCGGAGCGGGGTGAACGGGTGCCATCAATCTGCCCCGCCCTCGGATCTTGAAAATCTCCAGAACCTACTAATGAGAGTACTTCGCCTGAAGAATTTTTGATGACAACGACTGCTGCATGCTGGGCATTCGAATGTCTGAGGCGTCTCCGTTCCTCCCGGACTATGAATTGCACCTTCTGCTGCAACGCAGCATCAAGGGTAGTACGGACAGATGCTTGGCGGGACCGCAGCGAGGAGACGAGGTGAGGGGCAAGTTGATCCGAGGAGATCTGATCGAGATGGAGAGGCTCACACTCTGCCACGTGGATTCTGTCGGGGTGGTAATTCCGCTCCTTCGTCAGCCGCTTGAGGATCAAGCTTCGTCGGTGCAGAGCCGATTGTGGATTACGGAGAGGGTTATGCAGAGTCGGCGACTGAGGGAGGCCGGCGAGAAGGCTGCACTCCCCGAGGGAAAGGTCACTGAGGGCTTTGCCGAAGTAGAACCGTGCGGCTTCCCGGCAACCCTGACGGTGATTTCCGTAGTCCAGTCGGTTCAGATAGGCGGTGAGGATCTCCTCCTTGGACCAGCGATACTCGAGGTGCCTGGCGGTAAGGGCTTCCCGGATTTTGTTGAAAAGGTTACGCTCTCCCGGAGGGGAGGAAATTTTGACCAGTTGCTGGGTTATTGTGGAGGCGCCCGAGACGATGCGCCCTTCCAGAAGAAGGTCTCTGGTAGCTCGTGCGATCGCGAAGTAGTCGAGGCCGCGGTGCCTGAAGAACCGCTTGTCCTCGGCAACCAGGGTAGCGTCAATGAGGGCCGCCGGGACCTCGGTGAGGGAAACGGGCTCGTGGTGAAAATAATCCGTTCGCGCCATTTTTCCGAGGACGAGTCCGGTGCGATCCGCTATGACGATGGACTCGGAGGGCTCGGACCTGAGCCCCGAGGGCAGCTTGAAAGCGAAGGGCAGGATGCTCCATCCCGCCACTCCGAGAACAGCAAGAGCAAGGAGACGCCATCGCTTTCCGGCTGGCAAGAGCCGTTTGATCCTTCTTTGGAGGTCAGGCATCACAGGGTCTCTGTCAGGCTAGCGGTTGGCAGTCTTGAGAGGGTTGGGAGTGACGAACCTGTCACTTGCGGAAAGGGCAAAGAACTCGGGCTCGTACATCGCCTCCACCTTGGCCGGGGGAGCGAGTGCGGAACCGGCCGACGTGACCCGGGCCTGATAGGAAAGAGTGTAGCTTCCCGAGCTGGGGACATAGTCCATAAAGAAGAGAACTCGATCGTCTCGGAATTCCTGATGCGAGATGCTCCAGTCCTTATTAATCTTCAACCGTCCCGCCTGACTGGCAAAATCAGTATTCACTGCCTCAAAGATTGAGGGGAGGGGATCGTCCACGACAAGGTAACGAGTGCCGTCCCGGGGCATCGAGACTTCAAGTTGCACCTCGACGAGATCTCCCGGTTTTGGTTGTCCGAGGGCTTCCCGCTCTCCGTTGGGGAGGATTCGGAAGTAGTTACGTGTGATTTGCAGGCCATTGGATGACACAGGCTTCTGCGGGGACAGATTCGGCTTGGAGGAGAGCTTGATGCGGGCAAATCCTCCGGTCGAGGTTATGGCTCCGGCCACCAGTCCCTGACGGAGTGGGATCCGAATGAGCTTGGTGGGATTCTGATTATCAAGGGTGATACGCTGGATGCCTTCGTCGGTTTTGAAGGTGATCACCGGCGGCGCTGTCGATGTTTCCGCGAGACGGGCATATTCTCCGAGGGCAAAGACGGTCCAGGCATTGCCCCACGTTGTTCTCCAGTGGCCTGATCGCTTTCCACGTGAGGCCATGATTTTGTCAAGCGATCCGGCACACTCCTGGGATTGTGGGTCGATGTTGAGGAGAGCCAGAAGCCTCTCTGCTTCTGCCGGGCGGTAGCTCATGAAATAGTTTCCGGTGTCCGGTTGCGCCACCTCGAGAGAGAGAATGTCCCGTGCACGGGACATGGCGTCTTCTCCACCGGATTTCGCAACCGCGAGAGAAAGGAAGCTCAGGCAGGTTGGAGTGAGGTGCTCAGGGGCCTCTAGCAATTTGTTCTGATAGGAGATCTGGGGAGAGCCCCCGAGTGCGAGGGTATAGCAGGTTCGGCAGGCTGTTTCGATCTCCTTCCAGTCCTTTGAAGTGACAATGCCCCGCAATGTGCCGGTGAGGTAGCGGCGAAGCTCTTTCAAGGCGCTCTCGGGGACATTCGCTCCTGCCTCGCGGCAGAGGAGAAGGGCCATGCCCCCATAAGCTGATCCCCATTTTTCCGAGCTTGTGCCACCCGGCCAGTAAGCAAGCCCTCCATCATCACACTGCATGGAGAGGAGCCGGTTGACACCTGCCTGGATACTCTGGCGGATTTCACCTTCGTTCTTACCACGAAACGTAGGGGTCTTTTTCTGCAGGTTCAGAGCAGCTATCCATGGGATTGTGCTTGAGCTAGTCTGCTCCACACAGCCGTAGGGATAGTGAAGGAGGAAATCCAGTGCTTCTCCCGCCTCAAGGAGCATAGAGCGCCCGAACTCCAACTCGATCGCACCCCGACCCTCGAGAAGGTTTTCGGACAGCCCCTTCAGCAGATCATGCTGCTTACCCGGATCGTTGAATTTGATAAACTGCGTCTCCTTGAGAAGAGGAACCGGGTACTCGATGGAGAACTCACTGAGGACCGCATCCGAGAGATCCCGGCGCAGCTTATCGTCGAGCTCCTCGCCCTCGAGGGAGCGGGGAATGGCTGTCCACTGCCAGTCCGCCTCTCCGGTTTCACTGAAAGTCAGGTCGAAAGTCACGGTGGCATTACCCCCAGCGGGGATAGTCACAGGCTTCGCCTGACTCTTGTCACCATGTTCTGTAAACTTGGTGAGGGCTCCAACCTTGAGGGAAATATCCCATGTTCCGGTGTGCGGACTGGAGTTCTGAACGAGAACTGAAGGCTGTAGTTGGTCCCCTTCGTGGGCGAATCGCGGAACAGCCGGTTCCAGCATGAGTGGCTTGTTCACTGTCAGACTAGATACCGTTCGACCGAAGTGCGCAGCCCCGTGATGAGCTACCGAGATTACCCGGTAGCGGGTAAGAGTATCCGGGGCTGTGAATTGAAGCTTGAAGCGCCCCTTCTGATCCGTAGTCAGGGCAGGCATCCAGACCGCACACGGATTGAAGTTCCTGCGTGGTCCCTCACCGTCGAAGAGGTCCATCAGATCTCCGCCCCCACCAATAAAGAACCCCTTGTTGAAGGAATGACGTTGCCCGGGATTTTCGGAAAGGATTTCACCAAGTGACGTGCCTGCCTCGGTTCTAAGGCTCCGAGGGGAGTAAAAGTGTCCCACCGGGTCTGGATTAACGTAGCCGGCGACTGCAAGAGTGCCCTCATCCTCGGCATAAACAGTGACCTCGGCATCTCCGACCGGGTCTCCTTCATGATCACTGATGACTCCCTCGATGGTGATTTCGTCCCCAGGACGGTAGGAGCTTTCCTGAGTCTCGAGACTGATATTGAGACGCTCTCGGATAACTTCGACAGCCAGTTCGCAGTATCCGAGACGTAGAATCGGCTCCTTGTGCTTCCGGAGGTTATCTCTTGCTCCTTTAATGATGAGAACAGAAACAAAAGTATTGGGGGCATCCTCATCAGTGAGGGGGACTTCCACTACTGGATTCTCAGCAGTAAGCTCCGTGAGGACGTGCCTGTAGACGCCGTCGCGCTCCAGAGTGACAAGGGCAGTTCCCTCGATCGGGGACTGGACAAGGATGCGGGCGGTCTCGCCTGGTCGGTATATTTTTTTCTCAGGGATGAGTTTGATGAGCATCCCATTCTCATAAGCCCAAGGGTATTCTTCTGAGCCGTAGACCCGTTGAGTCACCGCAGTGCGGATAGAGCGCCCTCCAGGATCGCTACCGGAGAGCGTCAGAATATAGCGGCCTGCCAGCTTGGGCTTGAACGGAAGAATGGTTCCGGCCTTATCCCCGGGTAAGACCTGCACAGATTGGCTTTTGACCACGGACTCGATACGCTTCTCGTTGCGCACAGCAATTGTTCCATTGGCGGTTCGAGTCTTGATCTGGTCGTGGACCTCACGGTCGATCTGAAGAGTGAAATTCATGGGCTCCCCAGCGACTAAACGGCCCTCGCGGTCCACCACGATGGCCCGAAGGTCGATTGCGTCCCCAACTCGCACGAGCTTGTCGAGGCGGGAAATGCCTAGATAGTAGTCGGAGCTATGAATGGTGGTGGAAGCTTCCACGGAAAGGGTCTGATTGCGTAAATCGCGAACTTCACTGGTCACTGTAACTGTGCGTGGGGAGGGAAATTCGATCTCTGCAAGATCGAAGGTCAGGATCGCTTCGCCCTTCTCGTTGAGCTGGGCTTTACCCTCCTTGCTGCCGAAGGAGCGGCGGTAGGAGCCTTCACCGTAACCGAAGTAGTGTGACCAGTAATAATGGTCATACGATCGATGGTCGCAGAAAAGAAAATCACGGTAGAGAGCTGGATAGAACCCGGCTTCCTCGCTGCGGTAAAACCACTCCACTTTTCCTCCGGCTACCGGCTGTCCCTGAAAGTAATTCGCACGGAGTAATAACCGGGAGGTATTGTCTTCAACGGGCTTGATGAACTGCGCCTCTGTTGCAAAAGCGTTTCGGCGGAATTCCTGAACCGCAATCATATGGACAAACTGGGCGCTGCTGAGGTGAGCTCTACGGTCATACCAATTTTCCATCTCCAATGCTGCGGTCACCTCTTCGGGCCAGAGCAGTTCGATCCTGAAGGAGCCAACCGTTTCCGGAGGCAGGGTGAAGCTGTGGTGGAAGCTGCCTTTGTCAGAAAGAGTGATGTCCCGTTGCTCAAGGATGCGCTCAGAGGAATCAAAGATCTGGAGTTGCGCGTCTCTGCTCTCTTCGTGAACGCTGCAATTGTCTTTGATCCTGCGGACAAGACCCTTGAGGTGAACCTTTTCTCCGGGCCGATAGAGAGTCCTGTCCGTGAAGAGTAGAGCTGTTCGTTTATGGGGAAGGGCGGGTTCCCATTCGACGTTCACGGGAAAGCGCCACATGGAAACAGTGGGGAGGCTGCTATCAAAATCGATGATGAATTGGTCTGGGCCGAGAGAAGCTCTCAAGTGGCGCTGCTTGAAGGACCGGGGAAGGAGGGCGACCCCGGATCTGTTAGTTTGAGTTGATTGCAACGGAGCAGCATCCTCGCCGAAGACATCAAGCGTCACATCGGCAAGAGGGGCTCCAGTCTCGCAGGAATAGGCATAGATAAAGGCGTTGCTCTCGTTGATTTTCCATGCCAATCCGATATCAGTGATTTGGATATATGCCTGGGTGGACTTTTTCCTCTGGTAGGAGCTGACCATTCCGGGTTTGGGATCGGCCTCGATGGAGAGGAAAAGCAGGCCAGGGTCGTTGTCCTTTCCCAGCATATCGTTCCAGTTAATCTCGATGGGAGCCGTAGTATCGTAGGCGTTTTGCAGCTCAATGACGCTGTCGTAAACCGTATCTCCCGCCACGAGAGACCAAGGAAGAGCGTGCCGTTGTTTGATGCGCTCGTTCCCCGGTCCGTTTCCACTGTAGTGACGATAGCCCTGAAGAGTTCGCACCGCATCTCGGCCGGTCAGGCGCTTGGCCCGTATTCTGGCGCTCGCGATGTTCACTGTTCTGATGCTGTAGGTTCGGTTTCCGGTGGCCAGCTGAGCAGTGGCGTAGCTCGGAGCAGCGAGGATGGGAGGCAGATGCCGAAATTGAACTACCATGCTCTTTGGCTGAGCCATGATTAATCCGTCGGCTGCGGTGATCCCCTGTTTGATGGTGACCTTCCATTTGGAATTTCCGGGAAAGTCTCCCCGGACCGAGACCACCGAACGGCCCACCTCGAGAGTCATGTTGTCAGGAGCGGGCTCCACAGCAATGAAATCGGTGAGATCCGACGCCGTGATATTCTCAGGAAGTTTCTTGGAAAGGCTGATACTCAGGTAGGGTCTGGCATCGAGCTCGGTGATAGCCCGGATAGAGGTGACCTCAAATTTTTTGACAGTCCCGATCGAGCGCGCAATGAGTCGGGTGGTCGCGGCAGTGGCAGAGCTATTTTTTACCCCAGCGCCGAGGACAAGCTTCCAATCCTCGCCTGCCGGCAGTGGCTCTACCGGTGAGATCGTAAGTGAGGTAGAGATCTCGGTCTCAGGATCAATCCCTCCAGGGGCTGGGGCCTCCCATGACTCGAAATACTGTTTCCAATCAGGTCCCACGGCAGTGCTTTTGCCGAGATCACGATAGACGCCTCTTCGGACCGTTGCTCCAACTTTTTGTCCTCCCTTGTCGGTAAAAAATATTGGAGAAGTGACGGTTGAGGGATCCACCACATCGTTGAACCTCAGAAAGCATACAGGGTGACGCAGATCACCCCGCCAGTAATTCACCAGAGGTTGAAAGGCGGCGGTCCGGAGAAATCGGAAGCGAGTTTCTGGAATGACCGATCCGTCGAGGTATTTATGCCCCATCCCAAGTGAGAAGTGATAAGTGGTGGCGATTTTCGGAGTGCCTGTGCGCTCGAAACGGGCGCTATTGGGTGAGATCCAGGTCAGATTCCCAGCCAGGTCAGGTTCAATTTTGATCAGGGTGTTTGGGCTGGAACTGCCTACTTTCTCCTTTTCGATTACCGCCTTGTCGAAAATCAGCGTGAAGGTTGTAGACGGAGTCAAAGTCGAAGAGCTGACCTTCAAGAGCGGTCCGGCGGGAAGCAGGATGCTGCTGGCGGTAAGCAGGAAGATAAGGGAAAAGAGTGTTCTCATAAAATTTCCGGATCGCTGGTGGCCATCTTTAAGAATTCGCATCTGTGTAACCTGAACGAGAGATTTCGGCTCTACCCTCAGAACTAGGTGCTACTTTTCTAGCTTTTAAGGCGCAAGGGTCGTGTGAAAAAGCAAAATCGATCGTGTTTTGCCGGAACAGATAGTCTCACGTTCTGAGAGGAGTTTGGCAGAAATACCTGTGCGAGAGCTAGATGGTTGCCTGACGCCACGTCGACGCGTGTGGTGCGGGGTCAGTTTTTCAGTGCGCTCCGGCAGGAGGGTAATAGAAGAGAGGATCCTGAAACCGGCAGGGCGCCCTATCCATGATTCGTAATAAAGTCGTTGTCCTTTTCCTGATCTGCAATTGCCTGTCCCCGCTCCGCGGCGAGGAGGAAAAACAACCGTCCTTTGATCTCGGGCCCGACTCGAATCGTCAGGCCGGCGTTCCCAGAGGCAAGGTGACTCGCCATGAGTGGAGAAGCTCAATTCTCGACGGCACCCTGCGGCAGTGGTATCTCTATGTCCCCGCTCAATATGACGGGACCAAACCTGCGGCCGTGATGGTATTTCAGGATGGTCATGCCTACGTGAGCGAGGAGGGGGACCTCCGTGTCCCAGTTGTTTTTGACAACCTGATTCATCGGGGCGCAATGCCGGTGACGATCGGGATTTTTCTCAATCCGGGACTCTTCACCGACAAGATAGAAGGACGGCAGGGATGGAAAGTTCCGGATGGCGTGAAAAAGAACCGGAGTGTGGAGTACGACTCTCTCAGTGCCGATTATGTGACTTTCCTCGAGAAGGAAATTCTCCGAAAAGTGAGTGAGGATCACAATATCTATGGAGACCCCTCCATGAGAGCAATCTGCGGAATGAGTTCGGGAGGAATCTGTGCCTTCACGGCTGCGTGGCAGCGGCCAGACCTCTTCCGTAAGGTTGTAAGTCATATCGGGAGTTTCACCAATATCCGCGGCGGCCATGTTTATCCCGCCTTGATCCGAAAGGGGGAAAAGAGACCGCTTCGTGTATTCCTTCAGGATGGTTCCAACGATCTGGATAACGCGCATGGGAACTGGTGGCTGAGTAATCTCCAGATGGAGAAGGCTCTTAAGTTCCGCGGGTATGACTTCAAGACGGTCTGGGGAAAAGGGGGGCACAGCGGAAAGCACGGAGGAGCAATTTTTCCAGAAACCATGCGTTGGCTCTGGCGGGACTGGAAGGAATCCGGCAAATAGAGCGGAGCGGGCTGGGGTGCAGAGCTGTTCAGGTGTTCTCAGTCGAGTAAGTCCAAAGCGAGAGGCGTATCCAGAGGGATCTCTCGCGTCGCCTTTTTCCCAAGGACTTCCGGCAGGTGTTTGGGGGCGAGGCCATAGCCTGGTCGGACGGAGCGCACGTTCCGCGCGGTAAGGGCTTCACCAGTCTTGATGTCAGCTGACGCAAAGAGGGAACGACGAAAAATACGGGATGCCGTCTGGGATTCGGTTAGCTCATAGGATGGTTCTGGTCAGTTCTTGTCCGAGTGAACCAGTTCCCCCTGTGATAAGTAGAGATTTTCCGCTGAGCATGAATTCTTCAGGCCGAGAGACCCCGTGACGTCTAGTTAAATCAGTAATGATCGGAAGGACAGGCCTCGCTCTTGTCTAAAAGGCTCAGGTAGATCACCCATTTTCAGAGGAGTTAATCGTCATCTACTGGGCGAGGAGAACAGGTGAGTTTGGCTTGAGGGCATGCGAGGGAACCGGATGTTCCTTGGTGAAGACCTGCAGGGTCTGATGAGACTCCAATGGCACGGTGGACTCGTCCATGGCCGCATCCTCCTGGCTCTTCCACCGCACTCCCCGCGATAACTTGAGATGCTTTTCGAAGAAGCGATACACGGCCTGCCGTTTGGAGGCTCCGTAGTCATGGCCCTCGTCGGGAAAGTGGGCATTTTCCACAAGGTTACTCCGGCCATACATTCCGTAGATGCGTCTTACGAAAGGGAATTCAACCTCAGGCGTATGAGAGGTCCAGTCGCCTCCACACGAAATGAGTAACATCGGCCTCGGAGCGCAGAGCGCTGCGATTTCGGTATTATTGGTGATATGAGATGGACGCACATGGATCGGAACACCGCTTTCACAGGCGCACCCACCGAAGAAGTGGGCCGACACCATAACACATGGAGCAGAAACAGTGACCCGGTCATCGAGGGCGGTCAGGAGGAAAGTCTGTGTGCCTCCACCCGAGGCGCCGGTGACTCCCACACGGGAGGAGTCGATTCCCGGCAGTGAAAGAATAAAGTCAAGAGCGCGGATGCTGTTCCAGCACTGCAAACCAAGGACCTGCTTTCCGTGATTGTGATTCCATCCCAGTTTGCGGGAGTCCGAGTAGCCAATCATGTCATAGGAAAAAACGGCGGCTCCCATTCTTGCGAGGGTAGCGCAACGGTATTGCATCTCCGGTCGCAGCCTCCCCTCTTTTTCAAAGGCTGGGTCCCGGGCGTGACCGTGAGGGCAGAGGACCGCCGCCATGTTCTTCTGCTTCCCGGACGGGAGATACAGGTTACCGCAAAGGAAAAACCCGGGGGCTGTTTCAAGTGCAACGTTCTCTACGGAATATCCGTCATGAGCGCGCTTTGAATGACGGAGGGGATTGAGGGGTGTTTTAATCGGAAGAGGATAAAGTCCCGCCCCCTTGAGGATGCCTGCACGTATTTTCGCCCGGCGTTTGGTCCATGCAGCGAGGTCGGGAACCTTGGAGGCAATTCTGTTTAATTCGAGGCGTGCCGCGTCTGGTTTAAAATACCCTCCTCGCCGGAGGACGCTCTCGTCCTGACCGGGAGTGTCCAGAATCAGGGTGGCAGCACAGAGGATGAGAATCAGGAGGCGGAGCATGCGTTTACCCTGAGGTGGAGCTGGCGGACCGCAAAGCGAAAGAAGCACTCAGGAGCGTGTTGAGAAGAGTCCCATTTTGCCTCTGTGGAGCCATCGAAAGAGCCTCCAGGGTTAAAGAAAGGACAAATAGGCTGTATTTCTCGACGTTTTTGACCAAATCGGAGGGCAAAAGGAAGATGGGTAATCTTACAAAGTGCTCATATTTAGTAAGTTAGGAAAAAAATTAGCAAGAAGAGGGAAAGTTGTTGTTGTTGAGACCCGTTCTCGATAAATTATCCTCACCTTTAAGGAAACCGTAACTACACACACCCTTCGAGGCACTAACTCCATAAACTGAGAATGACAGCTACTACCATCAGACGGACCTCCGGGTCTCTCATCCTTGGCCTTGGAATTCTGGCGTCTGCCGCGCAAGTGGCTGCGAAAGATCACGAGGACCTCGACGCTGCTTACAATAACGGCAGCGTTGGAAGCGACTGGTTCCAAAACACCTCTATCGGTGGATACGGCGAGTTGCACCTGAACTTGAACCAAGACGGCGACAACGAAATCGATTTTCACCGTTGGGTTCTCTTTGTAAACCACCGCTTCAGCGACAAGGTTGCCTTGTACTCTGAGTTTGAGCTTGAGCACTCCCTCGCAGGAGACGGCAAGCCAGGCGAGGTTGAGCTCGAGCAGGCCTACGTCGATATCGCAATGGACGGAGGAACAAGCTTCAAGGCTGGTCTCTTCCTCCTGCCCGTCGGAACTCTCAACGAGACTCATGAGCCCGACACCTTTTACGGTGTAGAGCGGAATCCCGTCGAAAAGAACATTATTCCTACAACCTGGTGGGAAGCTGGTCTCGGTCTTAGTGGAAGCACTGAGGCACTCAAGTGGGACGTTGCAGTTCACTCCGGGTTGTCAGTTCCTGACTCTTACAAGATCCGTAGCGGACGTAAGAAGGTTGCTGAAGCACCTGCAGAGGATGCAGCCGTCACCGGTCGCGTCACCTACAGTGGCAATGGCTTCCAGGTTGCTGGTTTCGCTCAGTATCAGAGCGACATCACCCAGGGAAGAGACGGAGCCGACGCGACTCTGATTGGAGCGACTCTTGATGCAAACATGGGCGCCTTCCGCCTCCGTGGCCTTGTGTCGAGCTGGGACATCGGTGGTGCAGCAGCTGCAGCTGCCGGTGCTGATGAGCAGTGGGGTTACTTCATTGAGCCTTCCTACAAGCTCAGCGACAACTTGGGAGTATTTGCTCGCTACGCCGAGTATCAGGACTACACCGGTGACACTACTGACGTGGTAACCGTCGGTGTGAACTACTGGCCTATCGACAACGTAGTCTTCAAAGCTGATTACAACGACGCTGGTGGATCTGAGTCCATCAACCTCGGAGTTGGATACAGCTTCTAATCTTTGAACACTGCGTAGATTGCTACGCATATTCATACTCATAACTCTGGTCGCCGCCACCCCTCACGGGTTGGCGGCGACTATGGTTTACCGGGATTGGGGAAAGTAAGAAATAATCCGAATTCGCCTGAATATTTGCGTATCGGAACACCCCTCCTACATTACAAACACTAAACCTTAGATTCATCAAATGCACCACCTCCTTACCCTCACGCTTCTTTTCGGTCTCACCCTCGCAGTGGAGGCCGGAACCACGGTTTATCAAAAACCCTCCGAATTCATCCGTTCTGCCTGTGGTGGCCAAGTGCCTACCACCAAATATCTTACCCTGACTTCCTCTAACCAGAGCAGGATTCAACGTCTCATGGGGCATGAATACCGCCCTGCGAGAGTCCGTTACTGGACCTACAAGGGAAAGATGGTCGTCATCTTGGACGAAATTGGAAAGACCCGCCCGATAACCACTGGATTTGTGGTTAATGGAGGAAAAATTGAGTCCGTCAAAATGCTGATTTACCGGGAAACGATTGGAGCCGAGGTGCGCCGGACCTCGTTTACCAACCAGTTCAAAGGTGCAGTTCTCGGGCCGAGTGGAAAACTAAGCCGCCGGGTAAACAATATCGCGGGTGCGACGCTTTCCACCCGCGCCATGATGGAAATGGGACGAGTGGCCCTCTATCTGGACCAGATCCGCCCCAAGTAGGTAAAAATGGGTAAAGATCGGCCCAGAAAAAAGGGCCGAAGGCCGGGGCCGCGGAAGTGGCATCGTCAATGGCACCGGTATCTTGGTGCTGTGTTTGCCCTTCCTCTCCTATGGCTTACTGTCAGCGGACTCCTTCTGCAGCACGGTGAGCGGCTCGGACTAACCGAAAAAAAGGTGAGTTCGGCTTGGCTCCTCAAGCGCTACAATCAGATTCCAACGGGTGCCCCGTCGGTGACGGAAGCGGGTCGGTTTTTGATTGCCGAATGGGGGGGCCAAATCTTTGTCGATGACAGGCTCCTCGATGAGAGTGGGGTTCTGACCGGGGCGGTGGCTTTACCGGCAGAGTTGGTAGTGGCGACCAACAGCGAAGTTTTCGTTTATGATTCGCAGGGGCTTTATCTTGATAGGCTCGGGGAAGAATCTCTGCCGGCCGTTCCTCTTATGAGGATAGGCCTCGATCCCAATAACCAAATACATCTTGAAACTGCTGCCGGGCAGCACGTTCTCGGTGAAGGCTTTCTGGAGTTTGAGGAAGCGTCTCCTGATACTGTGGTTGCGTGGAGCACGTTGAGAGAAGGCAACAAGGAGCGGGAGTCGCTCCAGCAGATCCTGGTGGAGGGTTCGGAATTCACGTGGTCGCGGGTCATCACCGATTTGCACAGCGGAAGTTTGCTGGGAAAAACAGGCCGCTTCTTTGTTGATCTCACCGGGGTTGCGGTCTTCGTTCTCACAGTGCTTGGAATTCGGCTTCTTTTCAGGAGAAAATCACGAGCATCATGAATCGGCGCCAGACTCTTTCGCTTCTTGGTATAACGAGTGCGGCAACTCTGTTGGGAGGAGGTTGCCAGCGAAGGGAAGTTGGAGAAGTTACTCGCTGGCGTGGAGTTCTGTTCAATTCCGACGTGGATATGGCGCTCCATGCCCTGCCTGCGACAATTGCTGAGGCGCTGATCAGGGAGTGTGAGGTAGAAATGCAGAGGCTTGAAAACTTATTTTCGCTCTACCTTCCCGATTCGCCTCTTTCCATTCTCAATCGGACAGGACGCCTTGAAAACCCTCCTTGGGAACTCGTGGATCTCGTGGAGAAGGCCTTGTTGGTCGCAAAGCGTTCAGGCGGGGCCTTTGATCCCACCATTCAGCCCTACTGGACCTGGTTGCGTGAGGCGGTTGAAACTACCGGGACATTTGACCCCGAGACAGGGGCGGGGGTATTGGAAAGGGTGGATTTCCGGCAGGTGCAGTGCAGCGAGCGGGAATTGAGCTTCGGGCAGGAAGGGATGGCTCTAACCTTGAATGGTCTTTCCCAGGGATGGATCACCGACCGGGCGACCAGGATTCTGCGCGACGGGGGAGCTCAGCATTGTCTCGTCAATCTCGGTGAATTTTATGGCATCGGAAGCCAGCCTTCTGGAGAAGATTGGATTGTGGGGTTACGAGGTGTAGAGGGGGAAGAAATCGCCTTGCGGGATCGTGCGCTCGCGGTGTCCTCGGGGGCCGGGCTTTATTTTGGAACAGGAGAGCGCCGGAATCACATCATTGACCCGCGCAACGGAAATTGCGCGGAAGCCCGGAAGGTGGTGGCGGTCACCGCTCCCGAAGCATGGCTTGCGGACGCCCTCTCCACAGCCTGCTCGGTTCTGGAGGAAAAAGAGGCGCGGACCCTCATCGCCCAGTGGAAGGACGTGGATCTCTTCGTTCATTACACGGGCTGATAAGCAGAGGCGTCAGGTGCCGTGAAGGCCCCGTCTTGACCCTGATCTGTTGCGGAGTAGGATTCTCCTATGCGAAATCTTTGCTTCTTGTGTTCGGCGGCTCTCATAATTCTGGGTCTCGTGGGTTATCTGGGGTGGGAGGCCATCGGGGCAAGCAAGCAGTCGGTGACGGCTTTGATTCCGGCTTTCATCGGGCTGCCGATGCTACTGGGAGGCTTGGTGGCTCTGAAAAGCACCATGGCGGGGATGCATATTGCGGTTTTGTTCTCCGCTCTCGGTGCCCTCGCGGGCTTGGGACGCGTGATCCCGACTGTGATCGAGGGAGGATTCAGTGGGCCCGGTTCGGTCTTAATCGCCATCATGACTGCGATCTGCCTTTTTTTCACCGTGATGGCGATCCGCTCATTCAGAGCGGCGCGGCGGAATCGAGAAGCGTCCGCGTAGGGCTTGGGTGGTGTTCCGCAGTCAAAAAATAGCGCCGAAGATAGACTGGTTGTCGCGATAAGTCTCGCAGGCCGGCAGAGGATCCGCCGGCACTTGGAGCTGGGTAGTCAGCAAGTGGCAGGATCAGTCGCTGCCCCGGAGGATCATGAGAATCCTCAGGACATAGAAGAAGAGCATCGCCACACTGGCAAAGAGACCGAGTGAGGCTGCGACGTATTGCTCGGTGCCGTAGTGGTGGATAATGTTGCTGGTGCTCCAGAGGATAGAGATGGCGGCCAGGAGAACCATCGCGCCCGAAAACAAAAGGCCAAGACTGAAGCCCATCAGGAGGGAGAGCACGATGGTCACGACGGCGACGAGGAAGCCGACCTTTATAACTCCCCCGAGGAAGGAGAAGTCCTTCTTGGTCGAGAAGGCAATAAAGGTTAATCCGGCAAACATGGCAGCTGTGATCATTCCGGCTTGCCCAATAAGATCCGGAGCATTGAGAAACCGGGGGCTGGCCGCCATGAGCAGAAGTGGAAGAAATACGACCGCCTCAGCTATCACGAAGAGGCCAAGACCCGCATACTGCATTCCCTTGCTAGCTGAGGTGAGAGCCCACTTGTTGGCCAGGTAGGAGGCCAGCATGAAACCGCCAAGGACAAAGAACATGCTGAAGCGGCTTTGTGCCAGCAGGCCCATCACTTTGGAGTCGATGTCGGGAATCTGGAAAAGGGCAAACTCGATAAGAATGAAGGCGCCCACAGCAGCGGCTAGGTGCCCATAGGTCCGACGAATGAAGGTGGCGCGGATGTCCTCGGGGGCGGCAGCCACGACGTAAGGGTTTTGGTAGCTCTCAAACATGATTCTGGGGGGAAAGACCTTTGTCAGTGAGAATATACTCGTTGTAGACTGGGAGCGCAAGAAGAGTGGGGTCTGGCGGTCGGCATACCGGAAGAATTCACTACCTTCGTAGATATTGGCCTTTTCGAGGAGCGTAGCTTTCGTAGGGTGTTCCCCCATACGAAATGGGCGGGGGAACGATAGCGGCAGGGTTGAACGAGGCGCAGGCTGAGGCGGTCCAAAGCAGTGAGGGACCGGTTTTGATCCTCGCCGGTGCGGGGACCGGGAAGACCAGGACGGTGATCTTCCGCATTGCGAATCTTCTGGAGAGAGGGGTGGACCCCCGGAACATTCTTGCGGTGACGTTCACAAACAAGGCGGCTTGTGAGATGCGTGAGCGGGTGGGAGAGATGGTTCGACGGGAAGCGGCGGAGGAAATGACAGTGTGCACTTTCCACTCACTCTGCGTGCGGGTCCTGCGAGTGCACGCAGGGTTACTGGGCTACAATACCAATTTCAGCATTGCTGCCGGAAGTGACCGGGATGGCTTGGTGAAGCAGCTGATCGTTCAACACGGGGGAGCGAAGGAGAAGATCAAGGCATGGGACATCACCGCGGCAGTCTCCCGCCAGAAGAACGCCGGGATGTCACTTGGGGAGATTCCTGATGATCTTGTCCGAACTGTGGCGATGAGTTATCAGCGAGAGCTCAGGGCTCGCAATGCACTCGACTTCGACGATCTGCTCGTGCTGGCAGAGCAGGTTCTCCGGGAGCACAGGGAGGCCCGCGATTTCTGGAGGGAGCGCTTCCGCTATGTGACGGTAGATGAGTTTCAGGATACCAACGGGCTGCAGATGGATCTGCTGATGCAGCTGGTCGGACCGCCTCACAATATCTGTGTGGTCGGAGACGATGACCAGAGTATCTATGGATGGAGAGGGGCTCAGGTGAGTAACATCCTGCAGTTTGGACACTTTTTCCCCAATCCTAAGATTGTTCGGCTCGAGAATAACTACCGCAGTACGGAGGCGATACTGAGCGTGGCCAATGAACTCATCAGGAACAGTCCTTCGCGGCATGAAAAGACCCTGCGCGCGACGATCAAGGGAGGGGATAAGGTCACCCTGATGGCTTTGCCCGGGGATGAGGAGGAGGCTCTCTGGATGGCCAAGGAAATCCGGCGTCATCGGGCGAAAGACAATAGCTGTTGGGAGGATTTTGCGGTTCTCTTCCGAACCAATACCCATATCAGGAAAGTCGAACAGATCTTCCGGCAGGAGGAGATTCCCTATCGACTGGTAGGGGCCCAGAGTTTTTATGATCGCAGGGAGGTCCGTGATGTTCTGGCTTATCTTCAGATTCTGGACAACCCGCTGGCTGACGTCTCCCTGCTGCGGATTCTGAATACTCCTCCCAGAGGAATCGGATCCAATACCGCCCTGCTGCTTCTTGAGCACTGCCGTGAGCATCAGGTGAGAGCGTGGGAAGCGATGAAAGACTTCTCTTTCACCAGTCAGCTCTCTTCCAAGGGAAGTGGGTCCATTCGGAATTTTATTGAACTTGTTGATTCGTTCTCGCCTCGGATCGCCGGCGGCAGGGCGGGAGAGGCTCTCAGCGAGTTCCTGCAGGAAGTTGATTACACTGCCTGGCTGATGCGGTCATGCCGAACGGACGAGGAGCGGGAGCAAAGGGGAGAGGCTGTGGCGGAGGTGATCACTGCTTTGACGGATGCTCTCCGGAAAGGGAGAACAATTCAGCAATTCCTCGATGATGCGGCCCTTGATGCAGAGCCGGAGGAAGAAGAGCTGGAGAAAAAATCCGGGGTGACGCTGATTACCCTCCATGCCTCCAAAGGGCTGGAGTTTCCTGTCGTCTTCCTGGTGGGATTGGAAGAAGGAGTGCTTCCCCACTGGAGAAGCAAGGAAGAGGGAACTCAGGATGAAGAGCGTCGTCTGCTTTATGTCGGAATCACGAGAGCGCGGCAACACCTCTTCCTCAGCTACTGTTCCCTGAGGATCAAGTATGGTGATCAGGTGAGGTGCGATCCTAGTTCCTTTCTTAGTGAACTGGATGCAGATTGGATTCTTGAGCGCGATTATACGGAAGAGATGAATGCTCTTGCCGACGACGATGACGTGAGCGACTTCTTTGGTAATATGCGGGCTCTTCTTGATTGAATGCAGGTTCATATCTGGTGCCCGTTCCAGAACTCGGTGCCATACACAATTTTATTACGATATTGCCGTGATCGCTCTAAGATGTTGGAGATAGGAAGACGATGACAGAGCCGAGAATCACTGTAGGCACTGAAAAACTGATCGCGGTTGAGGATGGGGCCTCGAAGCAGTTGCGAACTCTGCTCGACCGCCAGGGCCGACCGGATGGGGCTCTACGTATCAAGGTTATCGGGGGAGGCTGCAGTGGACTCCAATATCAGATGGACCTCGTGGATGGACCTCTGGACCGGGATATCCTCGTGGCATCTAACGGAGTCAACGTGGTGATTGATCCAAAAAGTGCTCTTTTTGTCGGGGGAAGCGAACTGGACTTCTCAGCGGATCTCCAACATGGAGGGGTTAAGGTGAGTAACCCCAACGCAGTGGTGACCTGCTCCTGTGGGGAGAGCTTTGCGGCCTGATGGTGACCGGCATTGATCACTTTGCGGCCCTGGGGTTAGAGAGGCAGCTGGACCTGTCGCACGAAACTCTGCGGGCCCATTATGATGGGCGATGCCAGGAGTCCCATCCGGATGTCGGAGGAACCGCGCAAGGTTTCGATGCCGTGGCGGAGGCCTACAAGACACTCAGCAGCCCTTCCCGTAGGTTGCGTCACTGGTTGGAACTTTCCGGGAATAAGGTGGTTGAGGATGGCAGCCTGCCTCCAGCAGTCGAGGAACGTTTTGGACCGGTCAACGCCCTGCTGCATAAGGCCAGTGAGATCGCAGAGCGCCACAGGGGAGCTCGCTCAACGCTGGTGCGCTCGCTGGCGGAGGCTGAGGGGATTTCCCTGCAGGGCCAAATCGTTGAAGCCCGCGGC
>MDTD01108997.1_pt1 | contig 20088 bp, 20 predicted proteins | sample 811221 | NCBI WGS metagenome assembly MDTD01 (sample SAMN05326646, study PRJNA326480) | marine metagenome | isolation source: seawater | place: Pacific Ocean: South West | collected 2011
CTGCTGGCATAACCATGCTCCATTAAATAGCCGCGGTAAGGATCTTCCGGATGGGCGAGCTCTATGGATTTTTTCCAGAGAATCTTTCCGTCGCTTCGATCAAGGCAGATCAGTGTTCTTCCGAGTTTTCCCGCGGAACCTATCTTCTCAGGGCTCGTTCCGTAGCCGGTATAGCAAGTCACGAACAGACGATTACCGACGAAAACCGGACTGGAGGAGCCCGGGCCGGGCATCGCAGTCCTCCACTTCAGGTTCTTCTTTTCTCCCCACTCCACAGGAATTCTCGCGCCCTTGGGAGATGTTGCGAGGCCTCCGGGGCCACGAAATTGCGGCCAACTTTCGGCGGCCGTAAGAATGCCGGTGAGGACACTCATGGAAATAAATGATGCGATCGCCTTCATGAATCAAACCCTACCAGAAGCCCCCGGGAAGTCACCGTATTCCCGAAGGGATAAACTGGCCCTCGGATTGACGAGGAGATATAAATAATGGCGCTCCAAGGAGCGGTCATGACTCATCCCTCCAAAACTGCCCGTTTTGTTCCTCTCGCTCTTCTTGCACTATGGGTGGGATTCGTGGCTCAGACCTTCATCCCTCTCTCCCGCGGTGAGGAAAAGCAAGGCGAAGCCCCTCGGCGTATCGAGGTGCTCTTTCTAGGCAGTAAAAACCTTTTCAATCATGATCCTCCAGCTCGCTTTCGTGTCCTGCGGGAAGCCCTCGGACCCAAGGCTGTCAACATTACCTACGCGAACAGTGTCGATGCCCTTACCACCGAAAATCTCGCTCGATACGACGTGCTCCTGATCTTTGCCAACCTGTATGAACTGGATGTCAAAACCCAGGGACAGGCGCTCCTTGACTTCGCACGGAAAGGAGGAGGATGTGTATTGCTTCATTGTGCCGCAGCATGCTTCCGCGACTCAGACTTCCCGGAGTATGTCGACCTTCTTGGGGCTCAGTTCAAGTCCCACGGCAAAGGAGTTTTCCGGGCCCGTATTGTGAATCAGGACCATCCGGTGATGAAGGGATGGAAAGGATTCGAGTGCTGGGACGAGACCTATGAGCACAAGCGCCACGGCAAGGATCGGATCATCCTGCAGAAGCGAGGCGATGAACCTTGGAGTTGGGTCAAAAACTACGGCAAGGGCCGGGTATTTTATACGGCCAGCGGCCACGATCATCGTTGCTGGAATCTGCCTGAATATCACGATCTTATCCATCGTGCCATCCGTTGGACGGCGCATGACGACAAGGTAAGCTGGCTCTCTCCACAGCAACTTCCCACCCTGCACTATCGGCGCGCAGCAGCCCCGAAGGATCCCAAGAATCCTGTAGGGCCCCTTAATCAGATCCAAAATCCTCTCCCTCCTTCCGAGTCCCTGAAACTCACACAAATCCCACCGGAATTTGAGATACAGCTTTTCGCAGCTGAACCACATGTCGTTAACCCGATCGCGATCAGCTGGGATCACCGGGGTCGGCTCTGGGTCGTGGAGGCTTTCGACTACCCTCATAAGGTCGGCTCAGAAACTCCCAGAGATCGCATCAAGATTCTCGAGGACGGGGACCGTGATGGAGTTGTCGACAAAATCACAGTCTTCGCCGAGGGCCTCAACATCTGCACCAGCGTCCTTCCCGTATCTGGAGGAGCCATTGCTACCGATGGGGCAGACATGGTTTTGCTGAAAGACACTGATGGTGACGATCGAGTCGATCAACGGGAGGTCCTCTGGACTGGTATCGGCCTGCGAGATACCCATGCCTGTGTCTCAAATCTCAGGCATGGATTTGATGGCTGGATCTACGCCACGGTGGGATACAGCGGCCTTGATGTCACCGTGGGTGGAAAGCGCCACCAATCATCTCAGGCGGCTTTCAGATTTCTTCCCGACGGTTCGGATTTTGAGATCGTCCAGAACACCAGCAATAACACCTGGGGCCTCGGTTTCACCGAAGAGGGAGATCTCACAGGATCCACCGCCAACGGGAATGCCAGCTGGTATCTCTCGATTCCCAACCGGCACTTTGAACTGGTGGGTCGAAAGGGGCAGAAAGTGGCTAAAGCGGACGATCCCGAGGATCTCGCACCCATCACTCCGGATTACTTTCAGAACAACCCCAAGGGAAAACATTCCTCGGCAGCTGGTCATGCGGTCTACACCAGCCGACGGTTCCCGGAATCGTGGTGGAACAAAAGGGCTCTCGTCTGCGAGCCGCCTCTTCATCTGGTCTCCGCCCCCCGAATCACCCGAAGTGGCGATAGCTTCCGAACGACAGGGTTCGAACATAATCTTTACGCCTCGGCAGATGCCTGGTCCGCTCCGGTATCCGCCGAAGTCGGGCCGGATGGAGCAGTCTGGGTGGCCGACTGGTATAATCCAATCTGTAATCACAACCCCTATCGTGATCATTTTGAAAAAGGAGAGGGCAACGCCTTGCGCTCTGACGATCGAGATCGTGAACACGGTCGTATCTATCGCATTTATCCAAAGGCTTCTCCGGATGAACCTTACCCCGACCTGACGACGGAGCACGGTGCTCTTGAAGCATTAAAGCATCCGAATCTCTTCTGGCGCCTTACGGCCCAACGGATCCTCGTTCAAAAGCTTGACTCCAAGGCTCTTGAGGCCGCCTCGAGAGAGACCACATCTTCCCGCGCCCGCTTTCACCTTATGGCGGCCTCTGCACACCGTAACATTGACACCATTCAAGCCGCGGCAATCGCCCATCGTATCCGGTTCGACGAGGAGAGAAATCAACCATTCCAACCACCCATGGTCGCGGGAGGCTCCGAGAAACTCGATCTCCATCTTGAGCGCCTGTGCGACCCTGAAGGGGACCCCATGGATCGCAAGGCCGCCGCCCTGCTGCTGGTTGAGGCCGAACCAGATCCGCAGCTGGGCAAAAACCTTCTGCAACTCGTCATGTCTGACACCTCTCTAGCCCGAAATAAGCACCTTGCTGATGCCATTAGGTTGGCCATCATACAACACCCGGAGGGGTTTCTCCGATCACTCCTCGAAAACAAACAGGAAAAAAAACGTGGGGCACTTCTGGGCAGAATCGTCGAAAACACCCTGACACGGGTGCGTCAAACCCCGGAAGTAATTTCAGACGGCTTACGTGTAGTCGCTCTGCAATCAGACTCCACTCTCGCCAAGCAACTCGCAAAGGCGGCAACCGCACCATCTCCCACTCCTTCACCGACCTCCCTTTCTGTCAGCGCCCAGCGAGGTCAACAGGCCTACCTGGCCTGCGTCGCCTGCCATCAACCAGATGGGACGGGGCTTCCGGGGGCCTTTCCTCCTCTGGCCGGATCCGAGAGGCTTCTGGGGCCGGTGGATCTGCCCGCCCGGATTATCCTGAAAGGATTGCAGGGGCCCCTGAAAGCTGGAAACGAGAGATACAATGGTGCAATGCCGGGACACGAGCGTCTCCTGACAGATGAACAAATCGCTGACATTCTGAACTACACAAGAACTGCCTGGGGGAACCAAGCTGAAGAAGTCACCACCGAGGCCGTCGCAGCGATTCGTTCGTCCATCGCGCAACGCACCTCACCTTGGACAGAACCTGAATTGAGTTTGAAAAAATACCCGACGGAATGATGGAACTCAAAGACATCCCTCCTCCGCTTTCTCTCTACATGGACGGTCTTCGTAATCACGATCTGGCAAGGATCGAGGACAGTTTCGCCAAGGATATTCAGTTTGTCACTCCCGCCCGGATTATGAAATCGAATGAGATCCTTTCCTTCCTTGCGGCTCTCTACCGGGGATTCCCCGACTGGACGTATCTTAATGACCCTCCCGTTCGCACCGGACAAGGAGCGATTGGCGTCAAGTGGTATCAAGGTGGCACACACTCTGAAACACTCGCGTTCCCCGGCTTCCCATCTTACCCGGCCACTGGCAAAAAAGTGCAAATTCCTGCGCACTTTTTTTATTATCTCGTCGACAACCAAGGCCTTCATGAAATTCGACCAGACCCCATCCCCGGGGGGGCTCCCCGTGGTATATTTGAACAGATCGGCGTCGAGAATCCTCCCCTCTAGCATCAATCATTCGGGCCATTCGAAATTCAAACCGGTAAGAGCTCTACCCTCGCGCCGATCATTCCATGCCATTTGCCATCATAACCAAGGATAAACCCGGACACGCCGATCTGAGAAACCAGCACCAGGCTGCACACAAGGCTTACTTGGATGAGAACAAGGCAATCCTGCTCGCGGCTGGCGCGAAACTTGATGACGGCGGGACACAAGCCCATGGAGGAATCCTGATAGTGGACGTGGAAACTAGAACCGAGGCAGAAGACTTTGTCCGAAATGACCCCTTCTCGACAGCGGGACTGCTCGCCAGCGTCGAGATCACCCGGTGGCGCAAGGCGTTTTTCCAATATGAAAGACTGGTAGAGCTTTGATCGTGCACCAACCCCTTGCGAGGATCGACAGGGGCGTTCTGTCTGCTACAGGAATCTCATGAATACACGGTTACCAGCTCTTTTGCTGGCAGTCATTGGGCTGTCGCTTCCCACTGCTGCCAAGGAATTCCGACTCTATTATCTCGGCGGCCAGTCAAATATGGATGGATACGGAAAGGTCTCTGAGCTTCCGGAGAGTTTGAAAAGCGGGAAGACGTATGAAAACGTCTACATCTTCCACGGTAACATGGGGCACGACGGCAAGAAACCAGATGGCCGGGGCGCATGGCTGCGGCTTAAACCAGGGCACGGACGCAACTTCAAGTCTGACGGATTGAAGCACAGCTACTCGGACCGCTTCGGACTGGAGCTCTCTCTCGCTCAGACTCTGAAAAGACAATATCCGGGTGCCTACATCGCCTTCATCAAATACTCCCGTGGGGGAACCGCTATCGACTCCAAGGCAGCAGCCCAGAAGCGCTTCGGAGCATGGGATCCAGAATGGGATGGCGGCGATGGCGAGGGGAAGGGAATCAACCAGTATGATCACTTCAAAGCGACTCTGAGACATGCCTTTGCGGATAAGGATCTCGATAATGACGGAGAACCCGATACTCTTGTCCCCTCGGGTATTTTGTGGATGCAGGGCGAGAGCGACGCCGACAGTGAGGACGTGGCCCAGCGCTACCAATCCAATCTCAGTAATCTCATGAATCTCATCCGCAAGGATCTGGGTGAACCTAGCAAGAAGATTCCCGTAGTGATCGGGCGTATCACTGACTGGAAGGTCTGGAAGTTTGGCGCAATCGTGCGTAAGGCTCAGGCATCCTTCGTGAAGGCAGACCCCCGAGCGGCTCTCGTCACCTCGACAGACTCCTACGGGAACTCGGACCCCTGGCACTATGACACTTCCGGCTACCTTGATCTCGGCGAACAATTCGCGAAAGCTCTGATCTCGATGGAAAAGGGCCATTCAAAATGAGTCCTCTCACCCAGCCCCCGCTCAGAGCAGAGGACTGGCTGCAAAGGTCAGCCTGCCATCGATCCCGGGCTCTGGCATGGACCCAACCGACACGGGATCGCAGAGCGCGTGGTGAAAAGCACCCGGTTCATGACTTTCTGCATACCTATTATCGACTCTCCCTCGGTCAGCTGGAGCGTTGGCACCCGGGAATAGGTGTCGATCTCGAGGATTGCTCCGAAGCGCGTCAGATGTTCCGTCAACCGCATTATCGTTTTGAGGAAGGGACCTGCTCGGTCGATCCTGCACGGTTGACTCCCAAAGCACGCACACGCCTGAAATTCTCTCTTCAGATCCTTCAATCAACAGCCAAAAGACCTCCGAACTTCGCCTGTCATGGGCTCCATGAATGGGCCATGCTCTACGATGGTGCAGAAGTTCGTCATGGCGAAACAGTTCCCTTGCGCCTCCCACGGAAAGAAATCGATGCTGTTGTTCACTCTCGTCCGCTGTCCTGCAGCCACTTTGATGCCTTCCGTTTTTTTGCGCCCGGGGCAAAGGAACTGAACCGCCTGCAGCCGGATCTACAGGCCCGCGAGCAAAATGAACAGCCGGGGTGTATTCATGCCAATATGGATCTCTACAAATGGGCTGCAAAGTCGTTGCCGTGGATCTCGAGTGACCTTCTCTGGAGTTGTTTCCGTCTTGCGACCAAGGCGCGCGAAATCGATATGCGGGCAAGCCCCTACGACCTGACGGGTTTTGGTTATGATCCCATTAAAGTAGAGATGACCGAGGGCCGTCGCCTCTACGAAACGTTGCAACGAGCCCTTGCTGACGAAGCGAAGGCTCTCCGTGAGAGCCTCATTCTCCAGCTCACGAAGACCCTGACCACAAACTGACGAGAGGATGTTCCTTCTGAAATATCTCTCACGCGTTGGGCTCCTCCTCAGCGTTGGTATCGCCCCGGTCTGCTTCAGCTCATGCAGCCCTCACAAAACAACCGTGCTGTCTGACCGCAGGACTGCCACCATGGATATCGCTCTTGATACAGCAGGTGAAAGGATGTTCTACCGGGGCACTGCCCTGATTCCCCGTGGCTTTAATTCAGATCAACCTTTTGACCTGAGGGTCCAACTCGCACTCTGGGGAAATCCTCCTGCGAACGAAGCGAGCCAGAAAGCTGTAGAGGTTCTGGCGGAAGAATTCGTGGGGAAAGGTAGATACCAGCGGCGCGACGCATCGAAAGGAGAGATCATATTCGACGGCCTGCGCTTTCAACTGCGCGGTGTGGTTCACAATGGCGGGAAAGAGCTCGATGGCGAATGGTTTCTCGACGGCCTCAAGGGAGGCAGCTTTCGAATCGTGCCCGAGGGATACCTCTTTCCTGGTGATTGAGCATCCGAAACTACCGCAATGGAACCCTCTCGGCAGGGACCGAATCCATGGGGCCTTACTCAAAAGCGTCGTGTGGCTTGCTACCCGCGAGACATTCCTTTACCCCTCTTTAGTCTGACATGATCCCGAATATCCTTGCCGACCGCTACGCCTCCCATGCCATGAAGGAGATCTGGTCCGCCGAGGGCCGCATCATTCTGGAACGCGACTTCTGGATCGCGGTCATGCGTGCCCAACGCGAACTTGGTCTTCCCATCACAGAAGAAGCGATCAAGGCCTACGAAGCCGTCAAGACAGAGGTCAACTTGCCGTCCATTGAGGAGCGCGAACGTATTTCCCGCCACGACGTCAAGGCCCGGCTCGAAGAATTCAATGATCTCGCGGGCCATCAGGAAATTCATAAGGGGATGACCTCCAGAGATCTCACCGAGAATGTGGAGCAGTTGCAGGTTTTCTCGTCCCTTCGCCTTATTCACGACAAGGCCATTGCCTCCCTTGCTGCTCTCGCAGGGAAGGCTCATGAATGGCGAGACGTCATTCTGGCAGGTAGAACTCATAACGTTGCTGCCCAGCCTACAACCTTCGGCAAGCGCCTTTCCATGTCGGGCGAAGAGCTTCTTGACGCACGGCAACGCCTTGAGCAACTGATTGAGAGCTATCCGGTACGGGGATTGAAGGGAGCTGTGGGCACACAGATGGATCAACTCTCTCTCTTCGATGGCGATATTGCGAAGGTCAAGGAACTGGAGCAGAAGGTAGCGCTGCACCTGGGATTACCTGGTGACTGGGTCTGCGTGGGTCAGGTCTACCCGAGATCCATGGACATGCGAACCGTATCGATTCTAACCGACCTCACCGCAGCGCCTTCTTCGATGTGCACTACCCTCCGCCTGATGGCAGGGCATGAGCTGGCTTCAGAGGGATTCGCCAAGGGGCAGACCGGCTCAAGTGCGATGCCTCATAAGATGAACGCAAGATCATGCGAAAGGGTCAACGGCTTCCACGTGATCTTGAAAGGCTATCTCGCGATGGGAGCGGGGCTGAGTGGAGCACAGTGGAACGAGGGCGATGTATCCTGCTCAGTTGTGCGTCGGGTCATGCTGCCAGATGCATTTTTCGCTGCAGACGGCCTGCTCGAAACCTTTCTGACGATCCTGAACCAGATGCAGGTCTTTCCCGGGACCGTCAGCAGAGAAAACGAGCGTTACATGCCGTTCCTGCTAAGTACTTCTTTTCTCATGGCTGCGGTCAAGGCGGGAGCTGGCCGGGAAACCGCCCATGCTGCCATCAAGGAGCACGCGCTAGCTGTGGCCAAAGAGCTCCGGGAGGCAACCATCACCGACAATGATCTCCTAGACCGACTTTCTGCTGATGATCGGATCCCTGTCTCGCGCGATGAGCTCCAGAAGGTGTTCGAATCCGGCAAGGGCAATACCGGAGCCGCCCCTTTCCAGGTTGACGCCTTTGTTGATGCCGTTGCAGACCTCAAAGAAAGGTATCCAGAAGCGGCTGCATACCAGCCCGGAGATATCCTTTAGTTTTACTTCCCTGCGGAACACAGGACCCTGATTCTCATTGTATTGACCGACCCAGAGGGGTCTTACTTCTCCTCCGTCCTTTTCTTCAAAAGGTCGCGATGCATCTTTTTGGCATCACGAAATACCTTACTACCTTCCTGATAGATCTCGTTACCAGAGGTTTTGCCGAGAACAGTCTTCATCTCCCCATCGAGAATCACAACTAGAGGGTAGGAGTTTCCCGCTCCACTCAAGCCGGTGATCAGTGCCTTGGGAACGCCATTTTCCTTTCCTCGTGAAGCATCAACCACCTCTTGGTAGTTACCTTTTACTATAAGGCAAAATGATTTAAGCGCACGAATGGCGTCATTAGTCGCATCGACAGATCGGACCACGCCGGAGTCTTTCGTATCCCAGGCGGCTGGTATGAAGATAAAGCCGAAACCCTTCTCGTCCTTCTGCGCCAATTCCTGTGCCCCCTTGAGTTTTTCCCATTCAACAACATCACGCGGCCAGCGAACCTTTGGAGCCGCGGAAGCCAGTGAAAATCCGAGAGCCATAAGCAGAAAAATAAGAGGTAATTTCATCATCTGGAGATGTTAAAAGATTCCGGAGAATATAAAATTCCAATTTATGGTTTCAAGGGTCTATCTGATCAACAGCCTCGCAATGACGCGCGTAAAGCCAGAGCAAGTCTGAAAGACGATTGAGAAACAGCAGTATGTTCGTATTGGAAAGTTCTTCCGACAGGGCGAGAACCCGACGCTCAGCCCTGCGACAAACGGTTCGAGCCAAATCTAGGTGAGCGCCGGTCCGGCTCCCTTTCGATCCCGGGCGGGCCCAGCCATCAAATACGATTCCGCTCTCCTCCATCTCGTGCGCGAGATTCTCGAGCAGTGTTACCTCATCTTCCGTGATCGAAGGGTGCCCCGAGGACCGATATTTTTCTAAATCTTCTGAAAGAACTGCGAGCTCCCCCATCAGGCCCACAAGGAAACCCTGTAGAAGATCGATCGATTTTTCCAGAGAAGCATTTGCCTCGACCCTGACCAACCCCAGAGCCGCATTGAGCTCATCGATCGAACCGATGGCCTCAATACGATTGCCCATCTTTGCAGTTCGTTTGCCGAACATGAGATCTGTTCCCCCATCGTCACCACGCTTCGTTGTAATGCTCATGGATGAGCCGTATCCTAGTTTCCCCTGCTTTCTCAACCGCAACTTGATTCCAATTGAGAAAAGCACGCCCAAATTCCCTGCACTTCCCAACTCTAATAGCCCCTGGCAACCCTTATCGGACTGGACCACAAAGAAACTTGGAGCTTCCACACAAAGAGTCTGTTGGACTAGCTTCTCTTCATGAGCATAAGACGCCTTTTTCTGAAACGAAGCGCTCTCACCGGCGGAGCACTCCTTTTTCCGCAGCTGACATCCGCCGACCACCACAAGAAGTCCAAGCCCCTCTTTGATCTATCGCTTGCAGAGTGGTCTCTTCATCGGACCCTCCGAAGTAAGAAAATCACCAACCTCGACTTTCCCCGGGTCACGAAGGAAAAATTTGGAATTACCGCCGTGGAATACGTGAACCAGTTCTTCAAGGACAAGGCTAGAGATAAAAAGTATCTCACCGAACTGAAGACCCGCTGTGACGATCTGGGAGTAAGCAGCCTTCTCATCATGATTGACGGAGAGGGTCATCTGGGGGAAGCAGAAGAGTCTCGACGCGAGAAAGTGATCGATAACCACAAGAAGTGGGTCGAGGCAGCCAAGTTCCTCGGATGTCACTCTATCCGAGTCAACGCCCACGGGGTTGGGAAATCCGACGAGGAGAAAGCTGCAAATACCACCACAGGGTTGCGGAAACTCTCTGAATTCGGACAGAGCCACGGGATTAACGTGATCGTGGAAAACCATGGAGGCCTTTCCTCGAACGGCAAGTGGCTCTCCAAGGTTCTCAAGGACGTCGGCCTGCCGAATTGTGGATCCCTGCCCGACTTCGGAAACTTTGGAGGTTATGATCGCTATGTCGGGATTGAGGAGCTCATGCCTTTCGCCAAGGGTGTCAGCGCCAAGAGTCACGACTTCGATGCGGAGGGGAACGAGACCAAGACCGACTACGTGAAGGCACTACGAATCGTGCTCGACGCAGGCTACCGGGGCCACGTTGGTATCGAGTACGAGGGCCGGAAATTCAGTGAGGAGGATGGCATTCTTGCAACCAAAAAACTCCTTCTTACGGTGCGCGATCAACTGGCCAAGACCTATAAGTAGAGAGAGTCTCCGTCAGGGAGCCTTACCCGGGGCTCAGATTCACTTTTTTATAGAATTTCCCTCCGACCCCGCAACTTTACCCGCAGGGGAGAGTTCAATCCCCTGTAGTAATGTCGATGAACTCTCAGCAGGAAAAAAGCTCATGGGAAAATGATCCCGTCTGGGACCTGCTGGATAGGGCCAAGACGGCAGAGATCGATCCGCAGTTCGTCCAGAACGTAATGCGTAAAGTCCGTCTTGCCAGCGAACCGAAACGTTTGTGGTGGAAGCGCAAGGCGATTCTCGGACCTGTCCTTGCGGGGTCAATGGCTTCTCTTGTTGTCGCTCTCGTCCTTACTTTCAGCGGCGATAAACCCTCTAGTGAAATCGCCGGCGTCGATCCAATGCCTCTTCCAGAGAAAATCGACGGACCTCACCTCGACACCCTTCTTGACGAAGAAATGCTTTCGCAGGCAGCTGAGGATCCTGCCGCTTTCAGTGACGAAGTACTAGTGGCACTGCTTTCTCAGTAGGTGCCTTACCACATTCTAGCTACTGATGCGGGCAGTCATCTTTGATTTAGACGGGACCCTCGTTAATTCTCTGCCCGGTATTGCCGAGGCGCTGAACAATGCCCTCGCAAAACATAACCTGTCGACTCACCCGCCTGACTTGGTAGAGCACTTCATAGGCAACGGAAGCCGGATGCTTGTATATCGGGGTATCGGGGGGGAGCCTGCCGACTCCCTGGTCGATAAGGTTCACGAGAGTTTTCTCTCCTGTTACTCCGAGTCTCTCATATCGGGGACACACCTCTACCCAGGAATACGGAAGTTGCTGGAAACTCTGCACTTCGATGGGATGCCTCTGGCAGTTTGCTCCAATAAACCGCATCGATACACCATGGAAATAATGACCAGGATGTTTTCGTGGGTACCATGGACAATGATCCTCGGCCAGCAGAAATCTGTTCCCGTCAAGCCTGACCCAACCGGGGCTCTTTCTATCGCACGCGCCATGCAGATCCCGGCCGCGGAGATTGCATTTGTCGGGGACTCGACTGTCGACTTCGAAACAGCAGAGGCTGCTGGAATGCAGCCCGTGCTAGTCGAATGGGGTTTCAGCGCCATCGATGACCTCAACCGGACCACTGCCTCGATTGTGTCCACTACGACGGATCTTCGTAAATTCCTTCGAGCGCCTCGTGGAGTATCATGAGGTATTCCTCACGCGAGATCTCCTCGCCGCCAAACTGGCGCAGATGATCGGTCATCCACTGGGTATCCAGGATGAGATACTGCTCCTCACGGAGCCACTCAACCAGATGAACAAGGGCAATCTTACTCGCATCTGTTTTCCTCGAAAACATGGATTCGCCGAAAAAAGCCCGACCTAGGGAAACGCCATAAAGCCCACCCTGAAGCCCATCGGCATCCCAACATTCAACTGAATGAGCAAAACCTTCCTCGTAGAGTTGGACGTAGCTCTCGATAATAGCCTCATCAATCCATGTCTCTTTTCTCTCCCCACATGCTTCAATCACCTCCCTGAATGCAGAGTTCCATCTGACTTCAAAGGGCTGCTTCCTGAGCACTCGCTTCAACCCATGAGGAATGTGGAATCTCTCATCAAGCGGCATCAGACCCCGTTTGCGGGGAGAAAACCAAAGAATTTCCCCGTCCTCAGACATTGGAAATACCCCTTCAGAGTAAGCTCCTAGCAGGACATGAGGGGGAATGCGCTCCACAGCCCTTATTTCAATCGTCCAATCTCAATATTCAATCTACATTAGCGCCATGGACCGGCTCGTCATTGATCTCGCTCTCTTACCCGAGGACGGTCAGCTTCTTGAGGACGAGCTCTCTCCGGAGATTTTTGATCTCCCGGAAAATGACGCCAAACCGCTCGGACCCCTTTTTTTCAGGCTCCAAGTCCAACGATTTGGCGATGAACTTCTGCTACAGGGGAGTCTCAGGGCTTCTTTTGAGTTTTTGTGCGTGCGCACCCTCACCTCCTTTAAAAAGACAATCGACCTTTCTGAGACTGCGATTGCCCTAGAAATAGGGACTCGGGGTGAAATCGACGCCACTGAGGCCCTCCGCGAGGAGATTCTCCTGAATTTCCCGGCATATCCGAGGTGCGATGAGGGAGACGAGCCATTACAGTGTGAAATCAACCCGCGCTATTTAGCGGTGGACAAGGCCACCACGGATGATGTAGATCACCCGCCCGCTGAGGAGGGGGACAGTCGATGGGCTGCCCTCGACGAGCTGGAAAACTCCGATAAGTAACCCTAACTGCCCCAGATCGTCATGGCCGTGCCAAAACGCAGAACGTCAAAAATGAAACAGCGCATGCGCAGGGGTGCTAATCGCTGGCGGAAGCCTTTGCTGCAAACCTGCTCCGAATGTGGCAGTCGGGTCCCAGGACATATCGCCTGCCCGTCCTGCGGGTTTTACCGCGAGCGTCAGATTCTTGACGTTGACGTGATGTAACCTCAATGGTGGCGCCTCCGGGGCCTCAACTCTTCCATTGGAATTCTGACCCCCCGGGCTTTCTCATGAAAATCGCCCTCGATGCCATGGGAGGGGATCGGGCACCTGATGTAACCATAGGAGGTGCCCGTGATGCTCTCGCTCTCTACCCCTCCATCGAGCAACTCTTTCTCGTCGGAGATGAGGGAATTCTCCAGCAGGGTTGCCGCGATCAAAATCTGATCGATCCGAGACTCGAGATCGTGCACGCGCCTGAGGTCGTAGAAATGTCCGAGTCCGCAGTTGATGCGGTTAGGCGGAAAAAGCAGTCCTCGATCTCCGTCGCTACAGAACTGGTAAAAGAAGGAAAGGCTGACGCAGTAGTCAGCGCTGGAAATACGGGCGCGGCGGTTGCCGCATGCACGCTGAAGCTCCGCCACCTGGAAGGAGTGGAACGTGCTGGAATCGCTTCACCTCTTCCCAATGAATTTGGACAATGTAACCTTCTTGATGCAGGAGCCAATCCAGACGCTAAACCGAGTCATCTTCTTGGCTATGCGATCATGGGTAGCGTTTACGCCCAGCACGTTTTGCAAATCGAAACTCCCGTTGTAGGAATCATGTCCAACGGAGCGGAGGAAAAGAAGGGAAATGACTTCACGAAGGAAACCTCCGCTCTGATTCGGAGGCATGTGGACTCCGGACATGCCCCCTTCAGCTGGTCCGGTAACGTCGAGGGATATGACCTCTTCATGACCAAGCTTGATGTCTGCCTCTGTGATGGCTTCGTGGGAAACGTGGTTCTGAAAACCTGCGGAGCTACCGGGAAGGCCATGTCCAAGTGGCTTCGTGAAGGTCTTAATGCAAATCCGGTCCGTCAGGCCGGGGCCCTGCTGGCCAAGGGAGCTTTTCGTGATATTAAAGACCGCTTCAATTACGAATCCTACGGAGGAAGTCCGCTACTTGGCGTCAACGGAGTCTGCATCATCGCTCATGGCTCCTCGTCCGCTCTGGCCATTCAGAATGCTATCAGGGTTGCAACCGAGGCCATCAGGCAGGATGTCAATCCGCACATCGTGAAGGCCATGAAAGCCGTTGGCTGAGCCCGTCAGTCCCGCTGCGGTGGTAGACAGGCGCATCTGCCACATTTTACCGAAGGCGAGGCTTGCCCGAGCATCAAAGCTGTCATTCACTTTGCGCACATGAGCGAACCGGCCTCGCAGCTTCCAGTCGCAATCGCGGGCACGGGGAGTTACGTCCCTGAAAGAGTTCTAACCAATTCCGATCTGGAAATCATGGTTGAGACCTCCGACGAGTGGATCACGACCCGGACCGGGATCAAGGAGAGGCGCATAGCTGCAGAGGACGAGTTTACCTCACACATGGCGGTCAAGGCATCTCGGAAAGCCCTTGAGCAGGCAGGGGTCGAGCCCTCTGAAGTAGAGCTCATCATTGTCGCAACCATTACTCCCAACACGCTGACACCTGCAACCGCCTGCTATGTGCAGCATGATCTGGGAGCCCATAAGGCAGTCGCTTTCGACATCTCGGCGGCTTGCTCAGGATTCCTTTACGCGATGAAACTTGCGGAGCGAATGATCTCTGGAGGAACCTGTAAAAATGCGCTGATCCTTGGTGCTGAGAAACTCTCAGCATTTGTGAATTGGGACGACCGTTCTACCTGCGTACTTTTCGGGGATGGGGCCGGCGCTGCCGTGCTGAAGGAGGCGGAGCCGGGAGGGGGCCAAATTCTGGCCACAGATACCGGTACTGACGGCAGCCAAACTGATCTTTTGAATATTCCCGGTGGGGGGTCCGCCTGCCCCATTACGCTGGAAAATGCTGATCAGCGCCTCTCCACTCTTGCGATGGTGGGTACTGATGTATTCAAGCAGGCCGTAACTCGTATGCGGGACTCCGCAAACTCTGTTATCGAACGGTCCGGACTCCGCCCCGAGGACATAAAACTCCTCATTCCTCACCAAGCTAACCTGCGCATCATTGAGGCGGTCACCAAACGCATCGAAATCCCCGAAGACAGAGTCTTCGTGAATCTGCACAAGTACGGCAACACTTCCGCTGCAGCATGCGCCATTGCTCTCGATGAGTCACATCGTGCAGGAAAATTCGGCTCAGGAGATCATATCGTACTTGTGGCTTTCGGAGCGGGCCTGACCTGGGCTTCTGCTGCTATTCGATGGTAGCACCCGTTCAGGGATTGATGGTTTGCTCAATTGCGGTTGCACCCGGGCCCGGAGTCCGGTGAACTCCATGCCGACTAACATAGATCCGTGATGTCAAAGCCTCGTACGTCCCCAGACCCAAATCTGAACAGTATGCCTTCGGGCATTCCTTACATTATCGGCAACGAAGCAGCCGAGAGGTTCAGCTTCTACGGAATGAAGACGATTCTCGCGGTCTTCATGACGAAATACCTGTGGCTCATGAACGATACTCCCGGGCAGGCGATGACTGAAGCTGCAGCAACGGAGAAAGTTCATCTGTTCAACTCTGCGGTCTACCTCACACCCATTATCGGCGGAATTGTAGCGGATGCCTTCTTTGGCAAGTACCGGACAATCATCTGGCTCTCTGTAGTTTATTGCTTTGGACATGCGGCCCTCGCACTCATGGGTTTTCAGGGAGATGCCGTCATGTGGTTACTTGCCGGCCTCGTTCTAATTTCGATCGGATCAGGAGGAATCAAGTCCTGTGTTTCCGCCCACGTTGGAGACCAGTTTGGCGCATCGAACCAGCACCTGCTTACCAAGGTCTTCAACTATTTTTACTGGTCTATTAATCTGGGAGCGTTTCTGTCTACTCTTCTGACCCCTTGGTTACTGAAGTGGTATGGCCCACACCTCGCCTTCGGAATTCCCGGCATACTGATGGCAGTGGCCACTCTTGTGTTTTGGTTGGGCCGCCGCAAATTTATTCACGTCCCTCCCGCAAAGGGTAGATTCCTGAGAGAAACTTTCAGCAAACAGGGACTAAGGACAGTCGGGAAGCTGTTCATTCTCTTCCTCTTCGTGGCGATGTTCTGGTCTCTCTTTGACCAGACCGCCTCGCGGTGGATCTTTCAGGCTCAGGAAATGGATCGCAATTTTCTTGGAGTTGAGTGGCTTGAATCCCAGATCCAGGCGGTCAACCCAGTCCTGATTCTTACCTTCATCCCCTTGTTCACTTTCGTTCTCTACCCCCGCCTTGGGCGGATTGTAAAGTTGACACCCTTGCGAAAAATCGGTGCGGGCCTTTTCCTTATGGCTGGAGCGTTCGCATTGAGTTCTACAATCCAGAGTTGGATTGATGCAGGGCAACGACCGAATATCGGGTGGCAGATCCTTGCCTACGGCCTTCTCACTGCGGCAGAGGTTCTGGTTTCCATCGTCGCTTTGGAGTTTTCATATACTCAGGCCCCGCGAACCATGAAATCCCTTGTTCTCGGCCTCTTTCTTTTTGCCGTATCACTCGGGAACTTATTTACCGCAGCCGTAAACCGATACATTCAGATCGATTCTCCCAGCGCGGAGATCACGGCGGTATTTGACGACAGGGTGCATCTCGGGGATTCCGCCCCTCTCCCTGAAGGCTTCAAGATGGGAGTAGAAGGTGACCACATGACCCATGCAGGCTACGATCATGAAATAGGAAGTGGAGACGACATCCGCGTTATGGATAAGGCCGGCTCCGTAGTGGTGACGATACCCGGTCAAGTTCAACTCAGTGAGGCGTTGGATCGCATCGAGCAGTGGTCCCGAGAAAATGACCATCAACTACCGCGTCCGGAAAAGGGTAAAAATCTGGTGAAGGAGCTTCTGGATCCATGGGGAAATCCACTACGTTATTTTCTGGAGGGAAGCCGGAATTGCCGGGTGTCAAGTGATGGGCCGGACGGAATAAATAAAACCCGCTGGGACATCGGAATCAACCTGGCAGTAACTGCACCGGAAGCAGAAACCGTGGAAAAGTGGCACGATGCGCTACACCCCGAAGAGCCCTGGCTAAACCGTCGCAAGGCCGAACTCGGAATGGAGGTCGTACAGAAACAAGGAGACCGGGACTTCTCCTACGACCGCACGATCTTTGCTGGTGGTGGCGAACGACTGGAAGGCGCTGCCTACTACTGGTTCTTTACCATCCTGATGTTCATCACTGCCCTCCTCTTCATTCCCTACGCCTGGTTCTACCGCGGAGAAACGATTCTTCAGGAATAGAAACTCTCGAAGGCGCTCCCGCTCTCGATGCTTACTGATAGTCATTGCCATCTCGGTTCTCACAAGTTTTCAGAGAACGAACTTGGCCCGCTCATCGACCGTGCGCGTGACGCAGGAATCACCCGTATGATGACCCTCGCGACCAACTTGGAGGACATTCCCCGGAATCTGTCTATTGCAGAAAAATTTCCCGAGGTCTACGCGTGTGTCGGGATTCATCCCTGTGACGTACACGAGACCCCCGATGACTATCTCGAAGCCCTTCGGGAATTCGCCACTCATCATCGGGTTGCCGCAATCGGAGAGACTGGGCTCGATTATTTCCACCCTGCTCCTACAGGTTGGACCGAGGAAAGCTACCATCAGCGGCAGAGGGCTTTTCTCAGACAGCACTTTGCACTCGCAGTAGAAACGGGACAGAATGTCGTCATTCATACTCGTGACCGCAAAGGGGATGCCTCCTTCAGCGATGCCCTCGCTATCTACAAACCATTCGCAAACGACCTGCAGGCTGTCTTCCACTGCTTCCCGGGACCCTATTCGCAGGCTGAACGCGTTCTGGAGTTGGGGGGGCTGGTTTCGTTCACGGGTATTGCCACCTTCAAGAATGCATCCGGAGTGGTCGACGCGGCCAGCAGGATCCCGGCCGGAAGAATCATGGTAGAAACTGATTCTCCCTATCTTGCTCCAGTTCCTCATCGAGGGAAACGCTGTGAGCCCGCCTATACCCAGTATATCGCTGAAAGCATCGCACTGGCACGCTCGGAACGACTGGAAGAATTCTGCGCTCACACCGAATCTACAGTGGATCGCTTCTTCAAAATCGGAAAATAGACCACTCCCGCCTTCCTGTGGATTCCATGTGCTGGAAAAGCGGCAAAATATATTTCATATTTCCGAAGTAATAGATTATCTTTCCCCTCATGAGGATGACTCACTACTCAGCTATCGGACTGTCGGTCGTATTTGTTTCCTGTTCGGCACTCGACCCTGATTACGCTGAATACAAGAAGTTGAAGGCCGCGCAGGCGACCAGCCAGTCCCCTTATGGTCAAATCGATGATTTCGGAGTTCCCGGTGCAGGACCTGAAGGGGCTCCCTATCAGCCGCTTCCTACAGTCCTGAATACCCCTCCGGCACCTGTTCCAATTCCACCTCTTCCCGGAGGGAGTCCGGCGCCTATCCCTTCCTTCCCCGAGGGAGTTCCGGTGGCGAACACCGTGCCTCATAACGTGGCTAGGGGTGACTCGCTCTGGGGTTTAGCAAAGAGATACAATACAACCGTCGAGGCAATCCAAGCAGCCAACGGCATCTCGGGAACCAATATCCAAACGGGGCAGACTCTTCAGATTCCTAATAACAATTGATCCAGCGCCTCTCCACGTTAGTACGAACTTCTCTATTCGTACTGCTTCTATTTTCTCTGTCGCTACCCGGATCCACTCAGGAAAACCGCGGACAAGAGAGTCGGGAAATTCTCATTCAACGTCTTTTCGAGGCGGATGATGAGCGCAAACTGAATGATGCTATCGAAGCCGCAGAAGCGGGTGGCGTTGCAAGGCAGGTCACTCTGGAGGCCCGCTTTCTGTTCCTCGTCGATCAGGAAGACTTTGCGGCAGTGGCAGCTCTCGGTCCTGTGCTCGAAGCCCAGAAAAAATCCTTCAGGATAGACGACTCTGTCATCTTCAGTGTTCCGGAAGAGTTCTATTCGATCATCGAATACTGCTTCGCTCTTGAGGCTCTGCAAAAAGGGGAGCTTACCGGATTCGAAAACCACATTAAGGAAGCCTTCTGGTTGAGTCCGCGACAAGCGACGGCCTTTGCACCACATATTGATAGACTGCGCCGCGAGCAGGCTCTTGCTGGAATCAAAGTAAATCTTGGCCAGTCCTACGTAAGGCAGATCGATGAAAAAAAGGTGGTTCTGAACAGTTTGATAAGAGATAGCGATTATCTGGTGATGCATTTCTGGTCACCATGGAGTAGTGAATCGGAGGCCTATCTCCCCGACTTACTTGCGATGGTTGAAACTCTCGAGGCCCACAAAATTCCGGTTACTTCAATCCTCATTGAGCCGGACAATGAAGCGGTAATCGAAGCACGAAAGTTTTGTGCCAAGCTCGTACCACAAAAAACAGGTAATTGGGTTGTGGATAACTCTAAGCAATCCCTTGCACGGAAATTGCGTGTGCTAGAGCTTCCAACCATCACCATTTTACAACGAGATGGGTCCGTTTTATTCAGCGGTCACCCATCGGAAAAGCTTCTCTGGTCTACTCTGAAGAAGATCAGTCCAAAATTAGAACGTCCACGGATCAGACCAACTCCCTGACTCCTTGCAGAGGGGATTCTACTTATCTTTCCGAGACGATAAGATCCCTCAGGTTCCCGCAAAGAATTCCGAACACCTTGCGAAAAGAACGCCCTGGATTTCTGGTAGAGGTCAGAAAGCCTTGAAAAATAGTATGTATCGAGGTTTCTCTCCCGATTCACTCCGCTTTATCCGGGATGAAGATTCCCGCCATCGCGAGGCTCCAGACGGAATATACCCTCATGCCAAATTTACCTCGTCCATCTAACCTCGAGCTGCAAGTACTCTCAGTTTTATACTCTCTGGGTTCGTCAACGGTCGCTGTGATCCGTGACCACCTCCCTGATGAAAAGACGCGCGCTTACACCACCGTGCTCTCAGTGATGCAAGGCCTCGAGCGAAAGCAACTCGTGAAACATACGCGCAAAGGTCGAGTGTACATCTACAAAGCAACTAAAAGTCAAGAAAGTATCGTCTCTCCACTGGTAAAAGATTTTCTCTTAAACGCTTTCGGAGGTAGTGCAGGTCGCGCTATTCTCCA
>MDTD01041224.1_pt1 | contig 20087 bp, 16 predicted proteins | sample 811221 | NCBI WGS metagenome assembly MDTD01 (sample SAMN05326646, study PRJNA326480) | marine metagenome | isolation source: seawater | place: Pacific Ocean: South West | collected 2011
CCAGACAATCTCAAAGACAGGCAAATTTTTGCGCTCGATATGGGCGCATTGGTCGCTGGTGCCAAATTTAAGGGTGAGTTTGAAGAGCGACTCAAAAGTGTGGTTAAAGAGGTGGTGCAAAGCGCCGGTAATATCGTTTTGTTTATCGACGAAATCCATACACTTGTCGGCGCAGGTGGTGGTGAAGGTGCCATGGACGCTGCCAATATCCTTAAGCCTGCACTTGCTAGAGGTGAGCTGCGTACTGTTGGAGCCACAACCCTAGATGAGTATCAAAAACACATCGAAAAAGACAAAGCACTCGAAAGACGTTTTCAAAGAGTCATGGTTGAGGAGCCAGATACCGAGAGTGCGATTTCAATTCTTCGAGGAGTCAAAGAAAAATATGAACAGCACCACAAAGTACTTATCAAGGACGAGGCGGTAATTGCGGCGGTAAAACTCTCCGAGCGTTATATTACCAATCGATTTCTCCCCGATAAAGCCATAGACCTAATGGACGAGGCATCTGCCAAACTGCGTATGGAAATCAATTCCAAGCCAGAAGATCTCGATGCAATGGATCGTAAAATCATGCAGCTCGAAATCGAAATTGAAGCGATTAAACGAGAAAAAGATGCGCAAAAACTCAAGAATCTAAACAGCGAGTTGGCCAACCTAAAAGAAGATCGATCTGTGATTTATGGACAATGGAGCGCAGAACGCGGCCTGATTGAGCGTATTCAGCAACACAAGACCGAGATTGAGAACTTACGACTGGCAGCCAACCGTGCCGAACGTGAGGGCGATTATGGGAAAGTCGCTGAGTTGCGCTACGGAACAATTAAAAATGAGCAAGAGCAACTCAAAACGGCACAAGCAAAACTCGCCAACAGTCAAAGCACTATGGTAAAGGAAGAAGTGACTCAGGAAGACATTGCTGACGTTGTGGCCAAATGGACTGGGATCCCTGTTGCGAAAATGATTCAAAGCCAGCGAGAAAGACTACTCCATTTAGAAACAGAGCTAAAAAATCGAGTCGTTGGTCAAGACCGCGCAATCGTTGCGGTTAGCGATGCAGTGCGTCGAAGTCGTTCAGGCCTTCAAGACCCGAACAAGCCAGTGGGGAGTTTTTTGTTTTTAGGAACAACAGGAGTGGGAAAAACAGAATTAGCAAAGGCCTTGGCCGAACTCCTATTTGACGATGAGCAAGCCATGACTCGAATTGATATGAGTGAATATCAAGAGCGGCATGCGGTGAGTCGTTTAGTGGGTGCACCCCCGGGTTATGTGGGTTATGAAGAAGGTGGACAGCTCACAGAGGCCGTTCGAAGGCGACCCTATGCGGTCATCTTACTCGATGAGATTGAAAAAGCACATCCTGATGCGTTTAATATCTTACTACAAGTACTCGATGAAGGTCGTTTAACAGACAACAAAGGTCGAGTTGCAGATTTTAAAAATGCCATCATCATTATGACAAGTAACCTTGGTAGCGAAATGATTGAAAACAGCTTTCAACAAGAGGAGAATTTGGATATCGCAATGGAAAATGCACAAAACGAAGTGTTGGCTTTAATGCGTCAAAGTATCCGACCAGAATTTATCAATCGGATTGATGATATCATTGTGTTTAATCCGCTTAGCAAAGCGGATATCCAAGATATTGTCAGCTTGCAGATCAAATCCTTGGCTAGGCGATTATCCGATCAAAACCTAACCATTGATGCAACAGATGAAGCAGTTATTCTATTGGCCAAAAAGGGCTTTGATCCTCAATATGGTGCTCGACCTGTCAAACGTGTTATACAAACGCTAGTTTTGAATGAATTGGCCAAAAAGTTACTCGAAAATGAAGTAGATAAACAAGAAGTCATCCTATTGGATGCATTTGATGATGAATTGGTGTTTCGAAATAGCTAAATTTTAGTTCCTACCTTTGCCCCATGCAAAAACAAGTCAATATCAAAAACAAACGAGCTCGTTTTGAATATGAGCTGATCGACCAGTACACCGCTGGGATCGTATTGACAGGGACGGAAATCAAATCTATTCGTTCCTCTAAGGCGTCTATCGCTGAAAGTTTTTGTGAGTTCAATGATCATCGGGAGTTGTTTGTGATCAATATGTCGATTGAGACCTACAGCAATGGGGGGTATGTCAATCATCGTGTCCGTGCCGACAGAAAGCTGTTACTTCAAAAAAAAGAACTTCGTAAACTTTATAAAGAAGTTAAGAATGTTGGATTGACCATTGTGCCTCTAAATCTGTTTATCAATGAAAAAGGATATGCAAAATTGCGAATTGCTCTTGCGCGAGGAAAAAAGATTCATGACAAAAGAGATACTATTAAGGATCGAGACAATAAGAGGCAACTCGATCGGGTAAAAAAGAGTTTTTCCAACCGCTAGTTTTTATCGGTTAGCATTGGAACAAACCGAAAGGTTCCGTGCTTTTGCTTTTCAAATTCTTTGGCAGAAATTCTAACGATCAAAATCATTTCTTGCGTTCCAGTACCCACAGGGATTACCATACGCCCGCCTATCGCGAGCTGATTGAGTAAAGCTTTGGGAATTTCAGTAGCACCTGCCGTGACCAATATTCGATCGAAGGGAGCAAACTCTGGGAGACCTTTGTACCCATCTCCAAAAACCAGTTTTTTTGGTCTATAACCAAGTTTTGGTAATTGACGCATACTGTATCGGTACAACTGGTGTTGTCTTTCAATCGAGTATACATTAGCCCCCAACATTGTTAAAACAGCGGTTTGATAACCCGATCCCGTGCCGATTTCGAGTACGCTTTCTCCCTGTTGTACCTGCAGAAGTTGTGACTGGAAAGCAACAGTATAGGGTTGTGATATGGTCTGTTCCGCTGCGATGGGAAATGCTTTGTCTTGGTAAGCATGAGATTCAAACCCACTATCCATAAACAAATGGCGTGGCACGCTACCAATGGCTGACAAAACCTCTTCGTCAGTGATTCCTTTTTTGCGTAGTTGCTCGACCAAATGCCGACGCATCCCCTGATGCTTAGTGCTATCAATCACAGCATAAAATTACAAAGACTTAGGGGATTTCCTAAAGAATATTTAGTCGATAAATCCTACCTTTGTTGCTATGAATCAAAAACTTAAAATTGGCGTACTTGGCGCAGGTCATTTGGGGAAAATTCATTTGCGTTTATTACAGGAATCATCGGCCTATGAATTGGTTGGTTTTTATGACTCTCAACCACAAATCGCAGCAAAAATATCAAGAGAATTTGGCTATCGTTCTTTCTCTGAAGTTGACAGCTTGTTGGATGAAGTGGATGTAATAGATATCGTCACTCCAACGATCAGTCATTTTGAATTGGGCAAAAAAGCGTTAGAGAAAGGACTGCATATCTTTTTAGAAAAGCCAATCACTGCCACTGTCGAGGAAGCAAATGAGTTGGTATCCTTAGCCAAAGCCAAAGGGCTTTTGGGCATGGTAGGACAGGTAGAGCGATTTAATCCCGCGCTTATGGCAGCAAATCCGTATATAAATACCCCAATGTTTATTGAAACACATCGATTAGCAGAGTTCAACCCTAGAGGAACAGATGTTTCTGTGGTATTGGACTTGATGATTCATGATATCGATGCCATTTTGAGTGTGGTACAATCCAAAGTGATCGATGTACAGGCAAGTGGCGTTTCGATCATCAGTGAAACCCCCGATATTGCCAATGCACGACTGCGATTTGAAAATGGATGTGTTGCGAATTTAACAGCGAGTCGAATTTCGATGAAAACCATGCGAAAGTCACGTTTTTTTCAGAGAGATGCCTATGTGTCTGTCGATTTTTTTGAAAAGAAAACAGAGGTTGTTCGCATGCAAAATGCACCCAAATCAGCAGAAGATTTTGCGATGATTCTCGAAAATGCAGAGGGAGTTAAAAAACAAATTTTCTTTGACAATCCCGAAGTTAAGAATGGGAATGCCATTTTGATGGAATTGGAACATTTTGCTGACGCCATAAATAATAATAAAGAACCTATCGTATCTTTACGGGCAGGAACTTCTGCACTTGAAGTGGCTCACCAAATCTTAAATTGTTTTTAAACATGATTCTTGCCCCATTTAACGCAATTCGTCCCCAACCTCAAAACATGAGGTCATGGGTCAACAGACAGCTCGGAGACTCTTTTGGTGAAAACAAAGATGTTCTTGATTTTTTATCCCTTATTCAACCATATTCAGGTAACCCCCCCCAGATCAGAAAACGATTGCATACATTTCTTCGGCAGGGTGTATTGGTGAGGGATCCTAGTCCGAGCATATATCTACTTCAAATTCAAACTGGCGACAGTAAATCGTTGGGATTTGTAGGTAGTGTTCAAACTGGAAGACTGAGTACAGGTGAGATTAAAGCACATGAAGATGTGGAAAACAATCGTGTAGAGATTTTTAAAGAATACTTGAAAATTACACAACTCAACGCAGAGCCCGTTGTGCTTTGTCACCCCCAAAACAAAGAACTCGAAGATATTTGTTATCAATTTACCAACTCACTCCCTTTTGCTGAATTTAAAAGAAAAGAAATCGATTATAAGCTTTGGCGAATCGATCATCCTATCCTTATTGACCGAATAAACAAGGCTTTAAAATCGATTCGTTCCTTCTATATCGCAGATGGGCACCACCGTTGTTTTTCATCCTTGTCGTATTCAAAAGAAGACAATACAAAGGATCAATTTTTAGCTATACTTCTCCCCCACGATCAACTTCAAATAGATCATTTTTGTCGAATGTTCAGCACTTTAAATGAAATGCGGATTGACCATTTTGTCGCGAAATTGTCAAACAATTTCAAGGTTGAAAGACTATCATCTTACAAAGCTCCACAAAGCATACTTGAATTTAGCATGTACATTGGAGGAAGTTGGTTTTGGCTAACATCCAAGCGCAGTGATACTACAACTCCAACCCTAAATCGAATCCCTACAAACATCATTTATGAAGATATTGCAAAACCATTGCTGGGTATTCAAAACCTTCAAAAAGACAAAAGAATTGCTTATCGCCACTATGAAAACCCCTCTCAACAGATAAAGGAAGACGTTGATAAGGGTGAATATGTATTAGGCATTCAACATTATCCAATTCCTTTCAAAGATATCATCGCGACAGTTGAGGATTCTGATCTACTTCCCCCAAAGAGCACACATTTCAGACCCAAACCTTTACATGGGATGCTTATCTTTGATTTTTTAACACAATGATCAAGGACAATCTTTCTGCACTTATCCAATCTATCCCCTCCACTGTGACGCTCGTTGCGGTATCAAAAACAAAACCTGTAGCCAGCCTTTTAGAAGCCCATCAAGCAGGCCAACGAGATTTCGGAGAAAACAAGGTCCAAGAATTGGTAGATAAAGCCTCAGTACTTCCCCAAAATATCCGTTGGCATATGATTGGCCATTTACAACGAAATAAGGTTAAATACATTGCGCCATTTGTATCGCTTATTCACAGCGTAGATAGTTTTCGATTACTCAATGAAATTAACAAGCAAGGCAAAAAAAACGATAGAGTAATTGACTGTTTGTTGCAAGTCCGAATCGCACAGGAAGAAACCAAATTTGGACTGACATTCGAAAATAGCAACGAGATTCTGAATCAAAATAATTATACGCATATTCGGATCCGTGGCTTGATGGGCATGGCGAGTTTTACGGATAACCAAATCCAAATTGAAAGTGAATTCAAATCGCTTGCTCAATATTACAAACAGTATCAAGATCAATACGACTGGGACACCCTGTCGATGGGAATGAGTGGGGATTATCCACTCGCTTTGTCCTGTGGAAGCACGATGATTCGAGTGGGTAGCCGTATATTTGGATCTCGAAACTAAGAGCTATGTACGCTGTTGTTGATGTCGAAACGACTGGAGGAAAATATGGGGAAGAAGGAATCACAGAAATAGCGATTTATCAATATGATGGTCATGAACTTACCGATCAACTGATTTCACTGATCAATCCTGAAAGACCCATTCAGCCATTTGTGGAAAATCTGACAGGAATCAATCAGCGTATGCTGCGGAATGCCCCCAAATTTTATGAGCTCGCCAAACGCATCGTAGAAATCACAACCGACTGTGTTCTGGTTGCGCACAATGCCTCTTTTGATTACCGCATGTTGCAAACCGAATTTGACCGGTTGGGATTTGATTTTGAACGAAAAACACTCTGTACAGTTGAACTCTCTAAAAAACTCATCCCTGATGTAGAGTCCTACAAACTTGGGAAACTTGTGCGCAGCTTGGGAATTCCACTAAGCGACCGACATCGTGCTGCAGGAGATGCGCGGGCAACACTAGAACTTTTAAAGATTTTACTTCATAAAGACGGCGAAAAGCAAATTGTCAAAAACCTGATAAAAGCACATTCAAACTCTAAAAAACCAAAACATCTTCTAAAACTCCTCCAAACGGTTCCTGCCACTATGGGCGTCTATTATCTCCACAATGCTAAAGGTGATGTGATTTATGTTGGAAAGAGCAAAAACATGAAGCGTCGAGTGAATCAGCACTTTAGCAGTTCAGGAAAAAAACAATTGCGGATCCAACTGGAGACAGACTCAATCAGTGTGGAAGAGACGGGAAGTGAGCTTGTTGCCTTGCTCAAGGAGTTGGACGAAATCAAACTCCACAAGCCTAAACACAACCGCATGCACAAAAGCAGTTTTGTCAAATTTGGACTTAGCTTAGTGCAGAATAAAAAAAATTATCAAGTTTTACGACTCGTACATGCCAATTCTGAAGATGAGTATCTCACGACCTTTAAAACTCTGAATCGTGCACGAGCTGTCTTGTTTCACTATGCTGAAAAGTATTCCCTGTGTCTACAACTTTTAAGTTTGGACAAAAAAGAGGGATCCTGCAGTTTACACCTAAAACAAGAATGCCTTGGCGCGTGCATTGGTGAAGAATCTGCAGAACACTATAACCAAAGGGTTCAGCAACTGATCACAGATATTGAATTTAGCCATCCTGAAATGGTGATCGTTGACCGAGGTCGAAATCCAGAGGAACAAAGTGTAATTTTGATTGAAAACAAAAAACTTGTTGGCTTTGGCTATATCAATTTGTCGCATCAAATCACACATCCCGATGCACTCAAAAATCTCATTTATCCCATGAAAGACTCAAGGGAAGCACGGCATATCATCAAAAGCTATCTCCGAAAACACAAAAACCTAAAAATCATACCACTTCAAAATTAATGAACAAGACACTCATCACCCTATCTGGACCCACAGCAAGTGGCAAAACCGCTTTGTCTATACGAATCGCAAAGGCACTTGGCGCAGAGATTTTTTCTTGTGATTCAAGGCAGTTTTACAAAGAAATGTCGATTGGCACCGCTGTACCAAACGAAACGGAACGAATGGAAGTCCACCATCATTTTATCCAACATAAAAGCATTCAATCCCCCTACTCTGTCGGGCAGTTTGAAGCAGATGCAATGAACGCCCTTACACAGTATTTTACAGAAAATGATGTTGCGATATTGGTAGGTGGATCAGGATTATATATGCAAGCCGTCGTTGAAGGAATTGATAAATTTCCCGAAGTGCCAGAAGGAATCCGTACCGAACTTGGTAAACGTCTGGAAACCAATGGCTTGGAGGATCTTCAAAATGAGTTACAAACACTTGATCCAGATCATTATCATAAAATGGATATCCAAAACCCTAGTCGTGTACTGCGTGCTTTGGGTGTTAGTTTAGCTGCTGGTCAACCCTATTCTTCTTTTTTAGGGAAAGATAAGCCAAAGCGCCCATTTTCAGTGTTACAGCTATCTGTTGATATTCCAAGATCGGTACTGTATGATCGCATCAATGACCGTGTAGATGAAATGATCAACACAGGACTGCTTCAAGAGGCCGAATCCCTTTACCCATATCGTGATCTAAATGCCTTGCGGACCGTGGGATATCAAGAAGTTTTTGATTTTTTTGATCAGAAAGTTGACTTAGATGATACCATCGCTCTAATCAAGCAACACACACGGCATTATGCAAAACGGCAAATAACATGGATTCGCAGAAAAGAAAGTAATGCCATACAGATAAACCCGACAATTTCAGATCAAGAATTGGTGAGAATATTACCAAAGCATCCCTAGCTTAGAGAAAAGATTTTAAATTGTGGCGCATACGTTCATCAATATGATCAATCGGGGCTTTTTCAAAAGAAACGCCCATAATTTGTTCGTAGAGTTCAATGTAGCGCTGGGAAACACTGTCGATATAATCATCGTTCATAACAGGTAAATTTTGCCCTTCAAGTCCTTGAAACCCATTTCGAATGAGCCATTGACGTACAAATTCTTTGGAAAGTTGTTTCTGTGACTCATTTTGGTCTTGGCGATCTTGATAGCCTTCGGCATAAAAATATCGAGACGAGTCAGGGGTATGTATCTCATCGATCAGAAGTATGTTTCCATTAGCATCTTTTCCAAATTCATATTTGGTGTCGACCAGCAACAAACCCTGTTTAGCAGCAAGCTCTGTTCCTCTTGCAAATAACTTGTAAGTATACTCCTTGAGGAGTTTATAATCTGCTTCAGAAACAATTCCGTTTTCCAGAATTTGTTCTTCACTGATGTCTTCGTCATGGTCGCCTTGCTCGGCTTTGGTTGCAGGTGTAATAATTGCACTTGGAAAGGCATCGTGTTCTTTCATTCCCTCAGGCATTGGAACCCCACAAAGCATTCGTTTACCAGCTTTGTACTCACGAGCTGCATGTCCGGAGAGATAGCCTCTGATTACCATTTCGATTTTAAATGGGGTACATTTTTTTCCAACAGCAACATTGGGGTCAGGTGTTGATAGAATCCAATTGGGAACCAAATCAGCTGTTAATTGCATCATATGCGTTGCAATTTGGTTGAGAATCTGGCCCTTAAATGGAATTCCACGAGGCATCACCACATCAAAAGCGGACAATCGATCTGTCGCAACCATAATAAGCGTATCATTGTTCAAGGTGTATACCTCACGAACTTTACCAGTGTATTTATTGGTTTGACCAATAAATTCAAAATCGGTATGCATCAAGGTATTGGTTGCCATTAGTTGTGGTGCTCGGTTTTCTTATATGCGTCAATTACTTTTTTGACCAGTTGGTGGCGGATCACATCTCGCCCATCGAGCTGAATAACATCAATTCCATTTACGTCAGATAAAATAAGTAACGCTTCTTTTAGACCCGAAATCACACGTCTAGGTAAATCGATTTGCCCAGGATCTCCCGTAATTACAAACTTGGTGTTTTTTCCCATCCGGGTCAAAAACATCTTCATTTGATTGTGTGTGGTATTTTGTGCTTCATCCAAAATGACAAAGGCATCATCGAGCGTTCGTCCACGCATAAAGGCCATAGGCGCAATTTGTATGGTTCCCTTTTCGATATAACTCGCAAGTTTTTCTGCAGGAATCATATCTCGAAGGGCATCATATAAGGGCTGCATATAAGGATCAAGCTTTTCTTTTAAATCTCCGGGTAGAAACCCGAGGTTTTCACCTGCTTCCACGGCTGGACGCGTAAGCACAATGCGTTTGACCTCTTTGTTTTTGAGTGCTTTAACCGCCATGGCAACACCTGTATAAGTTTTCCCCGTACCAGCAGGTCCAACGGCAAATACCAAATCATTTGTGGCAATCGATTCTACTAATCTTGCTTGATTTACGGTGCGTGCTCTGATAATTTTACCACCAACACCATGCAAAATGGTTTGAATATCTGCTTTATCCAAACCAAAGCTATCTTCGGATGAAGAGGTTAAGATCTTCTCAACAGTCGATTCATCGAGTGAGTTGTATTTACCATAATGCATCATCAAACGATCCATTTGCTTTTCGAACTCTTCAAGGACTTCTTCCTCACCATAGGCGGTGACAATATCGCCTCGCGCTACAATCTTTAATTTAGGGAAATATCGCTTAAGTATGGCAATATTCTTGCTTTTGTTGCCGCCGTAAAATACAGTTGGATTGACTTCGGCGAGCTGTATAGAGATTTCATTCAATGGCAAATCATTTTTACATCAATGCTACCGCTTTTTTTTTGGTAACTTTGATTTCAAATTTAACGAATTTTGTCTTCTACGGCTTAATTTAATGTGATCAATTTGAATTCTGTTATTACACTCACATCGGATTTTGGACAAAAAGACCCCTATCTGGCATCTCTCAGGGGAGAACTTCACCGTTTGGTCGAACATCCAGTGATTGTTGATATCTCACATGAGATTGAGCCCTTTCACATTGCGCAAGCTGCTTTTGTAGTGCAAAATAGCTATGCTCATTTTCCCGAGGGATCGGTGCATATTTTGTGTATAGATGACACGGTTAGCCCTGAAAACAAACCCATTGTTGCCAAACTCAATAAGCATTATTTTGTCTGTGCAGATAACGGCATATTGTCGTTAATCTCACCAAAATTTAAACCGGATGAAGTCTATGAAATTGAGATTCAAAAAGCCCCAACCGATAGTTTTAGTACCCGAGGAATCTTTGCACATGCAGCTGCCCACATCATACGAGGTGGGACACTAAATGTGATTGGGAAAAAAATAGCACAAATTCATGTCCGCTTACCGTTTACGCCAAGTGTAAATAATGACAAGAATACCATCACAGGTAAGGTCATTTATATCGATAATTACGAAAACGTTATCACCAATATTTCTGAAGAATTGTTTTTGGAAATTGGGCAAGGTCGTGCGTTTACGATTCAATTCCGCAATAACGAAATCAAACAAGTGGTTCGTTCCTATGCAGAAGTAATCCGTTTTGACATCGATAAAAATAAACGAATGGAAGGGGGAAAAGAACTCGCTCTTTTTAATTCATTGGGTTTACTTGAATTGGCAATCTATAAAAGCAATCCAAAGCATACCGGAGGTGCTTCAAGTTTATTTGGCTTGCAATACCTTGACGTCGTATCTGTACACTTCGAATAGTGTTGATAAGTTCGTTTCCATATTCAAAAAGGAAAAGTTATTTTTGTTATGTAAGGTTTAACACATGAAATTTATTGTTTCCAGTTCTGCTCTTTTAAAACCCATTCAAACCTTGAGTGGTGTTCTCAATACAACCAACACCTTGCCCATTTTAGATCATTTTCTATTTGAGGTTGATGACAATAACCTTCGGGTTACCGCAACCGACCTAGAAACAACCATGTCTGCCGTTATAAACGTAGAAGCAGACAATAGTGGAAGTATGGCTTTGCCAGCTCGATTGCTACTTGAGACGATCAAAACCTTCCCAGAACAACCATTAACTTTTACCTTAACAGATCAGAACACGGTCGAAATCAGCTCTAACTATGGGAAGTATGCTTTGGCTTATGCGAGCGCTGAAGAATTTCCAAAAGCGGTTAGCGTGAGCGATGCTAGTCAAATCAGTATGCCTGGAAATGTGCTTGCTACTGCGATTAATAGCACTTTATTTGCTTCTGGCAATGATGATCTTCGCCCTGTAATGAGCGGTGTGTTTTTTCAGTTTTCTTCAACTGGTTTAACATTTGTTGCAACAGATGCGCACAAACTGGTTCGATATGTGCGAACTGATATCACAAGTAATGAATCCGCAGAATTTATCATGCCCAAAAAACCATTGACGTTGTTAAAGTCAATATTAACTGGGAATGAAGTAGATCTACAGTTGGAATACAACAATAGCAATGCCCGTTTTGTTTTTGATGATATCGAATTGACTTGTCGTCTTATTGATGGGAAATATCCGAACTATGAGGCAGTAATCCCAAAAGATAACCCCAATGTGCTCACAATTGATCGCAATTTGTTTTTGACAACAATGAAGCGTGTGAGCATCTTCTCAAATAAAACCACACATCAAGTCCGTTTAAAATTGGCTGGTGCCGAACTCAATATTTCCGCTGAAGACATCGATTACAGCAATCGTGCAGAAGAGCGTTTGAGCTGTAGCTTTCAGGGAAGTGATATGCAAATCGGTTTTAACGCCCGTTTTTTAATCGAAATGCTCAACAGTATGACTTGTAAAGAGGTGCAGTTTGAAATGTCACTCCCCAATCGTGCAGGCTTGTTAACTCCACTCGACGGAACTGAAGAGAATGAGCAAATCACCATGCTGGTGATGCCCGTTATGCTTAATAGTTAATGCATAATTTTACAGGATATAATCGGTACTGATAAACTTTGACTTTTTAGATGCCATCAATCGCTCCAAAATTTCATTGTTAATCTCGTTGTCTTTTGATGCTAGGAAAGTTCTTATCGAAAACGAACGCAAAGCATCATGAACACTGAGAGTACTAACCGCAGAATCCTTACGACCCGTAAATGGATACACGTCAGGGCCTCGTTGGCAAGAACTGTTGAGATTTACTCGGCAAACTAAATTGGCTAGTGTGTCGATTAGAGGCCCCAGTTGGGTTACGTTCTTCCCAAACAAACTCACTTGCTGCCCATAGGAAGAAGCGGACATATCATTTAGGGGTTCCTGAATATCGGAAAATGATAAAACGGGAATGACTGGTCCAAATTGCTCTTCCTCATAAACTTTCATTTCAGGGGTTACAGGATATAATACAGCTGGAAAACAGTAGTTTGCTGTCATCTCACCACCTCTTGTATTGATCACCGATGCACCTTTAGAAACCGCATCATCGATCAAATCTTTGATATATGCGGGTTTGTTTGGCTCGGGCAAGGGAGTCAACAAGGTGTTTTCCCATGGTAATCCCACTTGAAGTGCATCAACTGTTTTAGAAAATTTCTCCAAGAAAGACTCGCGAATGTCTTCATGGACATATAAGACTTTTAAGGCGGTACAACGTTGACCATTAAATGACAAGGTTCCGCTGATACATTCATCAACTGCCTGATCCAAGTCAGCATCTTGTAAAATAATACCGGGATTTTTGGCTTCAAGACCCAATACCAAACGTAGTCTATTCTTTTTCGGATGTAAATCCTGCAATGAAATGGCAGAACTGCTGTGACCAATCAAAGCCAAAACATCGACCAGCCCTGTCTTCATTATGGGCGAGGCAATGGTTCTTCCTCGACCAAAAACAATGTTTACGACTCCTGGAGGAAAGCTTTTTTTGAATGCTTCAAGCAATGGAGCAATCAACAACACCCCATGTTTAGCAGGTTTAAAAATCGCTGTGTTCCCCATCATAATTGCAGGGATTAACAGACAAAAGGTTTCATTAAGCGGATAATTATATGGTCCTAGACAAAGAACAATTCCAATTGGCCCTCTACGAATGTGTGCATGAACGCCACCCTCATGATGAATTTTAGCACTTGCGCGATCGATATCCTTGTAAGCTGCAATGGTATCCGTGATGTAATCAATGGTTCTGTCAAATTCTTTTTGAGAATCGCTGAGGTTTTTTCCGATTTCCCACATAAGTAACTTGACAACCTCTTCCCGCTTGAGTTTCATCAAGTCCACAAACTTTTGCATACAAGCCACACGCTCTGAGACTTTCATCGTCGGCCATAATCCCTGACCCTTTTGAAACGCTTTCTCAGCAGCATCAAGTGCTTTCAATGCAGAATCTTCATCCATATCAGGTACGGTTCCCAATAGTGTAGGCCCAAACTCACCATTATTGTTATCGGTTTGTATTGAAGAGTAAACTTCGGCAGTGCTTCCATTCCATGTTTCGATTTGACCGTCGATCAAATAAGTTGAATGGGCTATAGTTTGATCTATAGCGTATTCTTTAGGTATTGAGGAATACGTAGATTTCATGCAATTTTTTTACAATTATATTAAAAATTGGAACAAGTCAGGTTTATTGTTGATATAATCTCCATAAAAACCTTTTGACTTCATTCGTTTGACTAGACTGTCAAAATCATTTGGGTTTTTAATTTCTATCCCTACCACAGCGGGACCATTGGATCTGTTGTTTTTCTTGGAATACTCAAAAAAGGTGATGTCATCTTTGGGTCCAAGCACTTCTGCCACAAACTCTTTTAAAGCACCAGCTCGCTGTGGAAACCGAACAATAAAATAATGCAACAAATTGGCTTCCAACAGAGCACGTTCCTTAATTTCTGCCATTCGTGTGATATCGTTATTCCCACCACAAATTAGACAAACCACATTTTTTCCTTTTATCTCGTCGGTTATCATTTTTAATGATGCAGTAGACATCGCACCAGCCGGCTCAACGACGATGGCTTCTTTGTTGTATAATTTAAGGATAGACTGGCAAATTTTACCCTCAGACACAAGCACAAGCTTGTCTAAATAAGTTTTACACAATGTAAACGCATCATCACCAACTTTTCGGACTGCAGCCCCATCGACAAAAGGATCGATTTCATTGAGCTCCATGTTTTTACCATTGCTTAGTGATTGTTGCATGGCTGGCGCTCCCTCTGGCTCAATCCCAATCACTTTGGTTTGGGGTGAGAGTGTTTTAAAAACATGCAAAACACCAGAAATAAGACCTCCCCCACCAATCGGTACTAAAATATAATCGATCGGTTCCTCGGCTTGTTCAATGAGCTCCAATGCGAGCGTTGCTTGACCAATGACCACGTCCTTATCTTCAAATGGATGCACAAACATACTGTTTGTTTCATCTTTAAAAGACTGTGCAGCTGCATAGGCGTCATCAAAAGTATCTCCAGTTAGACGGATTTCTACATTCGAACCGCCAAACATACGGACTTGACCGAGTTTTTGCTTTGGTGTGGGAACAGGCATAAAAATCGTGCCCTTAATTCCTAGTTTATTACAAGCAAGCGCAACACCTTGCGCATGATTGCCCGCACTCGCACAAACAATTCCACGCTCTCTCTCCTCTGTGGATAACTTATATATTTTGTGATAAGCACCTCGGAGTTTAAATGAGCGTATCGGCTGAAGGTCTTCTCGTTTGAAATACACCTTAGCGCCGTACTGCTCACTCAATCTGTCGTTGAGTTGCAATGGTGTTTCCAAAGCGACGTCGCGAACGATGTCCTTTGCCTTTTGAATGCTTTGTATGTCGAAGAGTTTAACCAAAGGATTACACGATTTTCTTCATTGCGGTCATCGATTCGCGCAATTCTTTTCCGATAATTTCAACAGGGTGATTTCGAATAGCTGCATTGATTGCGATAAGTTTCTGGTTATCAACACCTGTGTCATTTGGCTGATACGAAGTCCCGATCACGTCGGTATTGATTTTCTTCATAAAATCCGTAAGTAAGGGTTTACAAGCATGATCAAACAAATAGCAACCATATTCGGCTGTATCTGAAATCACGCGGTTCATCTCAAATAATTTCTTACGTGCAATGGTATTGGCAATCAATGGCGTCTCGTGTAGCGATTCGTAATAAGCCGATGCATCCTTGATACCAGAAGCAACCATGGTGTCAAATGCCAACTCCACTCCTGCACGAACAAAAGCGACCATCAACACCCCATGGTCAAAGTATTCTTGTTCCTTGATTTCTTTGTCTGTAATTGCTGTTTTTTCAAATGCTGTTTCTCCTGTTGCAGCACGCCATGTCAACAGATTTTTATCGTCATTTGCCCAATCTTCCATCATGGTTTTTGAAAAATGGCCTGACATGATATCGTCCATGTGCTTTTGAAACAAAGGAGACATGATTTCTTTAAGCTCCTCTGATAGTTCAAAGGCCTTGATTTTGGCAGGGTTACTCAAACGGTCCATCATATTGGTAATCCCACCATGTTTTAATGCTTCTGTGATCGTCTCCCAACCAAATTGTATGAGTTTTGACGCATAGTTTGGGTCAATTCCTTGCGCAACCATTTTGTCAAAGCACAAAATCGAACCTGTTTGCAATACGCCACATAAAATGGTTTGCTCACCCATCAAATCAGATTTAACCTCAGCAACAAAAGACGATTCCAATACGCCAGCACGGTGTCCGCCAGTCCCAACACAATACGCTTTTGCCTGCTCAAGACCATAGCCTTGAGGATCATTATCAAAATGAACAGCAATCAGAGTTGGAACGCCAAAACCACGCTTATACTCTTCGCGGACTTCTGAACCTGGACTTTTAGGTGCAACCATAATTACTGTAAGATCTTCTCGTATTTTCATGCCTTCTTCCACGATGTTAAATCCGTGAGAATAAGAAAGAGTCGCTCCTTTTTTCATCAATGGCATAACTGCTTCGACAACTGACGTATGATTTTTATCTGGGGTGAGATTAATGACCAAATCTGCTGATGGGATCATATCCTCAAAGGTGCCAACAGCGAAGTTGTTGGAGACCGCATTGTTGTAGGAAGTGCGTTTTTGTTCAATTGCTCCAGCACGAAGTGCATAGGAAACATGTAAGCCCGCATCACGCATGTTCAATCCTTGGTTGAGTCCTTGTGCACCACAACCAACGATAACAATATTTTTTCCTTCCAAAGCCGCAATGCCATTGGAAAACTCTGAGGAGTCCATAAAACGACATCGAGCAAGTTGATCGAGTTTTTCGTGTAATGATAGGGTGTTGAAGTAATTTGACATGATAATTTTATTTAGAGAATTCTTTTAATATATGCGAAATTTGCATTGGTGATTTTGTCACAGAAATCCGACCAGAGCGTACAAATTGCAACAAACCATATGGAGCTAGTTCTTTATATAATTGTTCGGTTTCTTCTCGAAATCCTGTTTTTTCGATAACAAAAAACTCGGGATTGACCGTCACGATGTTGGCATGACTCTTTTTAATTACATTTTGGATTTGACGCTGTTCAAACAAGGAGTTTGATTTTACTTTATACAAAGCCGACTCTTGAAAAATCGTTTCTTCGTCAGTGTGATAAAACGCCTTGATCACTTCGATTTGTTTTTCGATCTGCTTGACGATCTTCTTTACTTGTTCTTCCGAAAGTTGAGCGACAATGACAAAACGAAAGATGTTTTCAATTTCGGACATCGACGTATTCAAACTATCAATATTAATGTGTCTTTTTAGGAAAATTGCAGACACGCGCGATAGCAATCCAACATTGTTTTCTGCGTAAATCGAAATCGTATAGTTTTTTGGTTCCATGATTATTCGAGTCTGATGTCTGAGACCGATGCCCCAGATGGAATCATCGGAAATACATTGTTTTCTTTTTCCACACAAACCTCAAGCAAATAAGGTTTGTCGGACTTCATCATTTCGGCTACAGCAGCAGTCATTTCTTTTCGCTCTGTTACTCGCTTTGCATCGATAAAATATCCCTCTGCGATTTTGACAAAATCGGGGTTTACCATTTCGGTAGAAGCGTAGCGTTTGTCAAAAAACAACTGTTGCCATTGACGTACCATGCCCAAGAAATCATTATTTAGGATTACAATCTTAACCGCAGCCTGGGTTTGGAAAATCGTACCCAGTTCTTGAATGTTCATTTGAAATCCACCATCTCCAATCACTGCAACAACTTCTCGTTCTGGAGCGCCCATTTTGGCGCCCAGTGCAGCTGGCAAGGCAAATCCCATGGTTCCCAAACCACCGGAAGTGATATTGCTTTTCGATTGTGAAAATTCTGCGTATCGACAAGCGATCATTTGATGTTGTCCAACGTCGGTAACAATTACAGCTTCGCCCCCACTATTCGCATTAATCGTTTTGATGACTTCACCCATTGTCAAACCAGGCTTTGTCGGATTGATCTCATCATCGATTACCTTATCAAACTCGATTGAATCGAGCTCTTTAAATCTTCTGAGCCAATTGGGATATGTTTTTATTTGTAGATGCGGCAGAATCGCTTTAAGCGTGTGTTTTACATTCCCCATAACAGCGACATCGACCTCTACATTTTTGTTAACTTCTGCGGGATCAATCTCAAAATGAATGATTTTAGCTTGTTTAGCATAGGTGGACAAATCGCCTGTTACACGATCGTCAAAACGCATCCCGATCGCAAGCAGCAAATCGCATTCATTGGTAAGGAGGTTTGGTGCATAATTGCCATGCATTCCAACCATACCAACATTGAGCGGATGAGAAGTTTCGATGGCAGAAACACCAAGGATCGTCCATGCAGCAGGAACTCCTGACTTTTCAACAAAAGCACGGAACTCCTCCTCTGCTTCACCCAAAATCACTCCCTGTCCCCATACGATAAGGGGATTTTTTGCTGCATTGATCAGCTTTGCAGCTTGTACCAAATCATTTTCTTTTGTTTCAGGAACGGGTTTATAACTTCGGATTTTTTTACATGGCGTATATGAAAAATCACTTGTTCCAAACTGAGCATCTTTGGTGATATCAACCAGTACAGGACCTGGTCGTCCTGAACGAGCGATGTAAAATGCTTTTGCAATAATTTCGGGAATTTCCTTAACGCGGGTGATTTGATAACTCCACTTGGTAACTGGGGTTGAAATCCCGATAATATCAGTTTCTTGGAATGCATCAGAACCCAACAAATGAGAAGGGACTTGGCCTGTAATGCATACAAGTGGCGTAGAGTCAATCATCGCATCTGCAATTCCAGTCACTAAGTTGGTTGCACCAGGGCCAGAGGTTGCCATACAGACTCCCACTTGACCGGAAACTCGAGCAAAGCCCTGGGCGGCATGGGCAGCACCTTGCTCATGACGAACAAGCACATGATTGATATGGTTTTGAAACTTGTAAAGCTCATCATAAACTGGCATAATGGCGCCACCAGGATATCCGTAAATCAGATCGGCTCCCTCAGCGACCAAACTGCGCACTACTGCTTCAGCTCCGCTAATCGGACCTTTAGGATTTTGGAGTGTTGTTTTTGCGCCCATTAGAGGTTTTCATCAGTTACACAGCCAGCAGATGCAGATGAAACTGCTTTGGCATATTTATACAATACTCCTCGAGAGACTTTGAGTTCTGGAGCTTTCCATCGTGCCTTTCTCGATTCGAGTTCTTTGTCGTCAACATCCAAAACAATGGTGTTGTCTTCCGCATTGATGGTAATTATATCTCCATCTTTTACTAGAGCAAGCGTACCACCGATCTGTGCTTCAGGAGTGATGTGTCCAACAACAAATCCATGCGTACCACCAGAAAATCGTCCGTCGGTAATCAATGCGACGTCATTCCCCAGTCCAGCACCCATAATCGCGGCTGTGGGTTTTAGCATTTCAGGCATTCCAGGCCCACCCTGTGGTCCCTCGTAACGAATTACCACAACTTCACCTTTTTGCACTTTTCCTGTTCGGATACCATCGTTAGCCTCAAACTCTCCATCAAAAACACGAGCAGGGCCGCTAAATATTAAACCTTCCTTTCCAGTGATTTTTGCAACAGATCCTTCAACAGCTAGATTTCCTTTCAAAATCCGAATATGACCTGTTGGTTTGATTGGGTCGGATACAGGACGAATTACGTTTTGACCGACTTGAAGTGGCTCTACATCTGCCAGATTTTCTGCAATTGTTTTTCCAGTGACTGTCAAGCAATCTCCGTGTAGCATGCCCTCTTCAAGCATATATTTCATCACAGCAGGGACGCCACCAACACGATGAACATCCTCCATCAAAAACTTTCCGCTTGGCTTTAGGTCTGCCAAGAAAGGTGTGCAATCACTAATTCGCTGAAAATCATCAATGTTAAGGTTAACTTGTGCTGCTTTGGCAATCGCCAAATAATGCAACACCGCATTGGTTGACCCGCCGAGTACCGTGATTAACCGCAATGCATTTTCAAGAGACTTTTTTATAACAATGTCTCTTGGCTTGATATCGTTTTGTAGGAGAAAACGCAGTGCTTTTCCTGCTTCTACTGCATCTGTTTCTTTCTCCTTCCCCACTGCTGGATTGGACGAGCTGTAGGGTAAAGACATTCCCAACGCTTCAATCGAAGATGCCATCGTGTTGGCCGTATACATACCGCCACATGCGCCAGCTCCAGGACAAGCATTTTGTACAACGGCTTTGAATTCTTTTTCATCAATCGAACCCGCTACTTTTTGTCCCCAAGCTTCAAATGCAGAGACCACATCGAGTTTTTGATCGTTGAAACAACCCGCCGCAATGGTACCACCATACAACAACACCGACGGTCTGTTGAGTCGAAGCATTGCCATTAATGCACCTGGCATGTTTTTATCACAACCAAC
>MDTD01043981.1_pt1 | contig 20084 bp, 17 predicted proteins | sample 811221 | NCBI WGS metagenome assembly MDTD01 (sample SAMN05326646, study PRJNA326480) | marine metagenome | isolation source: seawater | place: Pacific Ocean: South West | collected 2011
AACAATCCATATCTCAACGCTCGAAAAAATTGATCCTAGTAAAATAGATATGTTTACGGTCCTACTGGTAGGGTCTAATCAAACTCGCAAACTGAACGATGGGTCCGGCCTAGAACGGGTCTATACACCTCGTGGGTACGCAACAAAATTTAGGGAAAATCTATCAAAATCATGAAAGTACATTTTATAGGTGCCGGACCCGGCGACCCAGACCTTATAACGGTGCGCGGAAAGAAATTTATCATGCAGTCACCCATATGCTTATATGCGGGGTCCTTGGTGCCGGAAAGTCTGATAAGCGATGCACCAGCTGATGCTGAAGTTTTCGATACTGCCTCAATGACGTTAGATGAAATAATAGAAATTATGGCCAACGCCTACGACCGTGACCTCAGCGTTGCGCGTGTCCACTCTGGAGACCCTTCATTGTATGGTGCGATCGGAGAACAAATGCGACAATTAAGAAAACTTGGTATCCCGTTTGATGTAACGCCTGGAGTTCCAGCATATGCAGCTGCAGCCGCTGCTTTGGAAACAGAGCTCACCCTTCCTGGGGTCAGCCAGACACTGATTTTGACGCGAACTGCCATGCAGTCCAGCGAAATGCCATCCGATGAAACCCTAGCAAATTTTGGCCGCACAAGAGCTACGTTAGCAATACACCTTTCAATTAGGAACATACAAAAAATTCGAACTGAACTCGAACCGTTCTATGGGGCTGAGTGCCCGGCTGCAATAGTCTACCAAGCAAGTTGGCCAAACCAAAAGGTATTACGCTGCACACTTGCCACCCTACCCAAGAAAGTACGAGCCGCGAAAATCACACGCACAGCCTTAATCCTTATTGGTCCTGTACTTGGTGCTAGGGATTTCAAGGACAGCGCTCTTTATAACCCTCAGCATGTTCATATACTGCGTCCAAAAAAGTCTTAATTTACGCAGCCTTTTAACCATTCAGCGGCTTCATTTATCGAATAGCAGTTAACGGTTTCTAAAGGTAATTCTGGTGGCCTAACCATTACCACTGGCAAGCCAAGCCGACGAGCAGCTATGATTTTTCCATAGCTGGATTGCCCACCGCTATTTTTTGATACCAACAGATTGACCGCATAACCGCGCATTAATTCAACTTCATCCTCTATCGAAAATGGCCCTCGCCCTGCTATAATTTTTCCCTTCTCCAACGCAAGTTGTTTTGTTGGCATATCGATGACCCTCACTAATATCCAGATGTCGTTACGATTAAAATATGGCTCAAGCTCTTGCCGGCCGGTGGTAACGAATGCTCGTGCACCAATCGGAATGGACTCTGCAGCTTGCGCGATATTTTCAACGTTCTCCCAATCATCACCAGTTTCAGCCACCCACGGCTCTCGAGTAAGCCTCGCTAAGGGTACTTTTGCACTTCTACATGCAGAAAAGGCATTTTTGGTTATTTGAGTGGCAAACGGATGGGTCGCATCAAAAACCGCGAAAATTTTCTCCGATTTAAGATACTGAACCAATCCTTCGACTCCACCAAAACCTCCTTGCCGAAAAAGTCCTTGCACATCCTTTGGCTCACGAGTACGTCCCGCAAGCGAAGTAATCGGAATAAAAATTGGGTTTGCATTAAGTTTGTTAGCTAATGCGACCCCTTCCGACGTGCCACCTAGAATTAATACTTTATACACTATACATTAGACTGCCCGACTAAGGCTCCCCTCCGATCGAAGACGCCGACGTCTAATTCAATAGGACTGTCGGCTAAGACACGCAGTGCAGTTTCTGCGGCACGACCAGCAACCCAGTTACCAATTGCAATGTCATGAAATTGTGATAAATCCAACACGCGTCCAGCGCTTTTTGCATTACGGACTTTATCAATTAGTTCTGAATTAGCCCCTAATGCATCAACCGAATTCGCTAGCCACTCGAAATCGACCTGGCTGCGGCCAGAATGTAAGTCCAAAAAACCTTGGGCAAGCTTTGTTACTTTAGCAAATCCACCAGCAATTGTTACTCGAGATACTGGATAACGGCGAAGATATTTTAACATACCACCCGCAAAATCACCCATATCTACAAGGGCATGCACTGGAAGGTCATATATTTCCTTTACAGCCGTCTCTGAGGTCTTACCAGTGGAGCCAGCTATATGATGGAGCCCGTTAGCACGAGCAACATCAATTCCTCGATGAATAGAGTGTATCCAAGCTGCACAAGAAAATGGTCTTACCACTCCAGTCGTTCCTAGGATGGACAAGCCTCCCGTAATGCCAAGCCTGGAATTCCATGTTTTTTCGGCCAGCACTTCTCCTCCTGGAATCGCAATTTCAACCTCTACTCCGCCGGCATGAGAGTAATGATCCGCAATTTTGCGAATTGCAGAGCAAATCATTTCGCGCGGTTTTGGGTTGATAGCAGGCTCTCCGACAGGTAATGGTAATCCCGGCAAACTTACTCTACCAATACCTTGTCCACCTACAAACTTTACTTCATTTTCTTTAATTATGCGCACAGCTGCAGTCACCAAAACACCATGAGTCACATCCGGATCATCACCTGCATCCTTTATAATACCCGCCTTTGCTACTCCGCCAACAAGGTTTTCGAGTGCAAGCGGGAATGATGGAGTTTCTCCTTGAGGCAACACAATTTTCACGGGATCTGGAAAAGTACCGGTTAAAAGTGCTGTATAAGCGGCCTGTGTGGCCGCCAGTGCGCATGCTCCCGTGGTCCAACCCCTTTTCAAGGTTTGTTTATTTTTTATCAAAATATCTTCCATATAATTTTCCTACAACCGAACCCCTAACGAATCTAGTTTAGAACTATGACCGACTTTCCTTTCAAACTTCCACCATTCGACCCTGGCACCGTCTGGCTGGCGGGGGCAGGCCCTGGAGATCCCGGGCTTATAAGTGTTCTAGCATGGCACGCTCTTTGTAATGCAGATACCATTGTTTACGATGCCCTTGTTAGCAAGGTTATACTAAAAGGTGCACCGAATAATGCTGAATTAATTTACGCAGGTAAACGCGGGGGTAAACCGTCTCACAACCAAGAAGATATTTCAAACCGACTCGTACAATCCGCGGGTGAAGGTAAACGTGTTTTGAGATTGAAAGGGGGGGATCCATTCGTATTTGGTCGGGGTGGAGAGGAAGCGCAAGCTTTAGTAAGAGCAAAGATACCGTTTCGTATTGTCCCTGGTATCAGCTCTGGTATTGGGGGATTAGCCTACGCTGGAATACCGCTCACTCATCGCGCTACAAGCAGAGTTGTTACATTCTTGACCGGCCACAACGCAAATACAGTCACCGCAACCTCTGTAGATTGGCAAGCAGTCGCAGAAGGATCCCAGGTTTTAATCTTTTATATGTCATTGAAAAATATAGCCGAGATTTCGAAACTGCTCATGGATGCTGGCCGCTCTCAAAAAGAGCCAGTGGCGTTTGTCAGCAGGGCCACCCTTCCAGACCAACAAGTAGTAGTAACAACCCTACGAGATGCTGCACGCGACAGCAAAGAAATCCTCACGCCTGCCCTTGTTGTTGTCGGTGAAACCGTAAATTTTCGCGAAGAGCTCGATTGGCTTAAAATTGAATGTTAACGCTATTAGCAAAAGCACAGCAATTGGTATTGATTGACTTCTCTGACGAGTTCAATACCGTTGCATGTTCCCCCATCAGCGTTCTAGCTGCCAAAATATTGGATGGCTCAAGGGACCCTAACTTCAATGTCACCTTGCATTCAAAAACGAGAGAAAAGTAAATATTAATATCAACTGACCTGGTCAAATAAGCCAATGGTTACCCAGTAAAAATATTGAATGGGTGTGAGGAAAATTGTCGTGGCCATTGTTGTAAAAAACATGCTTTTAACGGCATCAATTACTCGTACACCACCAACGATTATGGCAACTGCTGCAGGGGGGGCAGCATACGGGAGCAATACTAGGGACTGCCCAGTTAATTCTGCCATAAGAACCGTTAAGAGAGGCATTCCTGTAGCATCTGCGAGAGCTTCGGCCAGAGGGACTGTAAGTGCTGGCGCTCCCGGCGCCGTCATTGCCAATGAGGAGCAAAGTCCAATCCCTAAAATAAGCCCGAAGTTAATGGCATTCTGGTCTTTTTCAAACTTAAGCAGCTCAATCAGATAGCTTGCAAGCCACACATCAAGGCCAGAATTAGATAATATTGCACCAATGCTTAAGATACCGGCGATGTAGAATACAGGACTAAAATTTATCTTACTACGAAATGCATCCTCAGCGAGTATACCTGAACACGGCATCAGAATTATGATCGCAGCAGCTAATGCAATCCAACCTGGCGCAATACCGTGCAAAAAATCAGTTACCCAAAAGCCCAATGTAATTGCCAACAACCATAAAAGCCGCCGACCCTGCGCACTCAGTGGTTTTAGTCGCACTCGATGTTGTACGACCCCGGCCTCCGACCGAAAAAGAAAATACAGGACAAGTCCGCACACGGCACCTCGCAAAAGACCCATCACCGGAAAATGGATTGTAAAATGCTCACCATAATTGGGTGCTATTCCGTATATCGTTTCGATAGCGGCAATATGCACAACAACCGGAAGATTGGCGGGCAGCAAACTCCAACTTGGGAAAAAACTACCTACTCCCACTGTCATTGCGATACCATTTGCCCCTCTACTACCCACCTCAAATCCCATGCGTTCGGCTATCGTCAATGCAATAGGCATCAGCAAAAGTATACGTGGAATTGTCGAAGGTATTATGATTGCAAGTAAAAAACTTAAAAGCATAAGAGCTGCAATTGTTCCGCCATAACTAAGCTTTATACGCTTAAGAATGGCGTCAACGATACGCTTGTCCAGCCCAGCACTGGAAATAGCTGCTCCTATGATAAGGCCTCCGAATATCAACCAAGTGCCACCTGATCCGAATCCAGAGAATGCTATAGACGGGGGTGCAATTGACATAAGTACCGCACCTAACATCAGAATAAGAGCAGTCACATGTTCCGGTAGTTTATGTGTGCTCCACAAGGTGACCGCCACAACCAGAAGCGCAGCTGCATGGTACCGTGAAGGATCATCATTAATGGCGTAGGGCCAGTAGATGATATACGCTGCGATGGCTAGCGCGATAGTGACTAATATATTAGTTGGTTTTTTATAAAATACGGGCACTTTTGAGCCCACCTATTTTAGAATTTAATTCCAGTTTTGGACTCCCATAATCTTCCCACTTCTGATTGATCAGGATCGAAACCGAATTGATCTCTTGCCTGCTCCCAAAGCCTAAGTGTTTCTTTTGCAATTGGCGCAAAAGCACCAATTGCTTCGGCACTTTCGACGGCAATTTTTATATCTTTAGCAATTAGGCCGATAGGCATCCCTGTCGCGTATTTCCCACTCAAAATATGGCCTTCAATCTTTTTCTCAATCGGATTGTTTCGTCCGGTACATGCGCTCTTCAATGCACCAATTGCAACCTCTGGCTCTAATCCAAATTTGAGCGCTACTGACATAGCCTCGATACCAGTTATTAATGCTGCAGCATTCACAAAATTATTCAGAGCTTTCATAGTATGAGCACTACCTAATATTCCACAATCACTAATCTCCGAGCCCATCGCTTCGAAAAGCGCCATAGCACGACTTTTATTTTTTTCTGATCCACCTACGGTAATAAGCAAGGAACCGTTATTGGCAAAAACAACGCCTCCAGCGACAGGAGCATCAATCAAACCAATACCTCGTGTGATCAATTCCTCATTTAATGACAGTGTATCAGCCGGGTTTGAAGTACTCATATCGATGACAAGTTTTCCTTTACTCATGCCATCTACAATACCATTTTCATTAGTACTACCAAGAATAACGGAACGAACAACCTCACTGGTCGGCAACATTGTGATGACAACGTCAACGGATTGGCCAAGCTCCACCAGATTAGCAGTGCTATTGCAATGATGTGCCTTTACAAAAGCCTCTACTATATCTGCTCGCTTATCCATGACTGTGAGGTCAAACCCAGCATTCACTAGATGGCGGGCCATTGGATTGCCCATATTCCCAATGCCAACAAAGCCAATTTTTTTTATGTTCCCCATTCCATCCCTTTCTTTTTGTTCATACTCTAAAAAACTGGACCACCCTTGATCGAAGTCCTAATGAGTTTGCGACGCTGTGGTAATTTGTAATCACCAATTGCCATGTGGTGAGCACTTGCGTTATCCCACATAAGTAGGTCACCGACTTGCCATTTATGGCGATATACATTTTCTGGTTTAGTGACATGCTTTTGAAGACGGTGGATGATAGGCAAGGACTCTTCTTCTGACATGCCTTCAATCCGGAATGTATTTACTTTATTAGCATAGATTGCTTTCCGGCCAGTATTTGGGTGTGTTCTGAAAATTGGCTGCCAAATATCCGGCGTCTTAGCCTTTTGCTCATCTGTCATAGGCGGCCTGGGATGGTCATGTAGACGTTGGAGCCGTTTGTCTTCTTGGCGCCGGTTGTATTGCATCAAGCATTTTTTATTTTCCAATCTATTCCGCAAATCTTTGTCCAAGGTATCATAGGCATCGGAACCGCTAGCAAAGAGAGTGTCACCTAATACATTACCATCGTCATCATGCGGAATTTCAATCGCGTATAAAACAGCCATTCTCGCAGGCTCTCGCATAAAGCAAAGGTCTAAGTGCCAATCATCGCCGGCATAGGCAGATCCGATAGTCTTATTACCTTTTTTTATATTGGATAATACATGGACCTCTGGATAGCCAGGCATTGCGTATTCATGGCGAACATGACTTTCTAATTCGCCAAATCGCCTTGAGAAAGCTACGAGGTCGGCTGTTTGCAAATCCTGATTCCGCATAAATAGTACGCCCCCGTGGTCAAATGACCTCTCAAGCTGGTCGAATTGAATATCCGATATTTCCCTAACGTCCAGTCCTAGAGCTTCATGAACAAAGCTATTAGCATCAGCCCGAATTTGAAAATTCGTACTTTTCTTATTCTCTGTTTGCATTTTATATCCCTTTAACTCGATATCATGGGTATCTTAACCGCGACTGCGGATAATGGGTATCTTAACCGCGACTGCGGATATAAGTTCAAAGCGACGTTGCCTTTTGCAAAATAAAAGTGCGTGCCCAGGACTACTTAAGGAATAAATGCATCCTTAATCGTAATCTTTCACCGTAACTAACAACAGTTTCAATCTTGAGATTTTTTACCTTGGAAAAATGGCTTACCTTCATCCTACATATAGCCCCCCTTATCTGCAGCAGAATGGCATTGACAACGATGCAATTCAGCCTGATGAGTGCGCGTATCCGGGTCTCTATGTCCTAGATCTCCCCAAAATTATTCAATGAATATTTAAATCTAGGTTCCCTGGATTTTTATTATGGCGCTTAGGCTGGCAGGCCTGCTTCATGAAGCTTTCGTTGCTCATGAAAATTTTCAAGAAAAATTGCATGAGATGCGGCATGGCGACGTGTTTCCTCAGAGCCAAAATCTTCTACGGGACGAGGCTGCAAGTCGAAGTTTCCGTATTCGTCTGAACCTCGAACAAGAGTTGCTGGCATTCGGTACGACCCAGTATTACGCGTTCGAGTAGAAATATAGCTTAGTGCCAAGCCGATGCGTGGACGATTAGACTTGTTTGGTGCCGATTGGTGCAAAGTGCAAGTATGATGCAAAGAAAATTGCCCTGGCTTCAAAATGGCGCAATCAGTATCCGATTTGTCAAACCATTCGACAGTCATTTGCCCCGCAGTATTGACGCTATTCTTTACTACGTTACTCTCCTGCAACAGCTGTCCACGAATATGACTACCGCGCGCAAATTCTGCTGGCCCACTCTCTGAGTCCACATCTGAAAGAGCTACCCATGCAGTCACATGGTCATAAGGTCTAAGTCCAAAATAAGTCGAATCCTGATGCCATGCTGTAATCCCAAGCGATTTAGGCGGCTTAATAAATGCACGACAGGTATAAAGGATGATGTTTGGCCCCATTAAACTTTCTATTACATTCAAAATTGCAGGATGCCTTATCAACTCGTCAGTCCAACGGCATAAGGTGTGCAGATTATGCCGGAACTTTCCATCTGCATCTGCGAGAGGAACCCCAATGTGCTCCTCGGTCATCGATAGTCCCTTGCGAAACTGACTGACCTCTGTCTCACTTAAACCATCTAATGGATAGTAAAATCCATCTGCACGAAACTGACTAATCTGTTCTGCCGTCAAACCTGACATGTCGATATCCGTTAGTGTTTAAAAGAATATTTTTCCATTTAATCAATGCGTAGTTAAACGATATAAATAAAATTGAGATATTATTCGATCAAAATTTTTCAAAATAGAATGGGCAATGACCAAACAACAGATTAAAGTCACGCCAATCGCGACCACTGATTTGTGTGTCCCTATTTCTATGCATCAATTTTTGCCCAGCTATCTGGTTCAGCTGTCATAATCTCCTTACGTGGTGAATCGGGACGACGGTCAATATAAATCGTACCCTCTTTCATCACCATCTGCATCTTCTCACGATCTTGCAATATTTTTATGTTTTCAAGAGGATTTCCATCAACAATTAGCACGTCAGCCAGCTTACCTTCTTCCAGCGTGCCAAGTTGTTTACCAACCCCAATAGCGTTTGCTGCATTACGAGTAGCAGTCAGTAATGCATCCATCGGGCTCATCCCAAGGTCTACATAAACCTCTAACTCTTGAGCGTTGGTTCCGAACCCTGGCTCAAACCCCATATCGGTACCCATAGCTATATCTATTCCAAGCTTATGCGCTTTTTGGAACGTTTCGTAACAGTACGGCTGAATTTGCTGCATCTTGTCGAGGGTGAACTGTGGGGTTCCGATATCACGACGGATATCAATAGCGTGATCCGTGCGGTGAAGAAGTGTCGGTACCATTGGCTTTCCAGCACTTTTGATCATTTCAAGTGTTTCATCAGTGTGAAACACCATATGTTCTATGGTGTCGACGCCGGCATTTACTGCATTTTTCTGGCTTTCGGGTGTGAAACAATGACACGCACACGGCTTAAGGAGCGCATGAGCTTCATCAACTATGGCCTCAAGCTCCTCGTATGTCATATTACGCACATCGGGCTCTTCATCGTCCGTACCGCCGCCACCGGAATGACAAGCTTTTATAACGTCGGCGCCCTGACGCACGGCTAGACGAGCCTGGCGACGGAGCTCCCACGGACCATCACCGGTGGATGCATCATGACGCAAAGCTGCTTTGGGGAGAATAAGTTCCAAATGTGAACAAGTCATAATTGTAAATCCGGAGACCTTCATGCGCGGACCGTCCAAACACCCTGCATTGATTATGTCACGAACGGCGCAAGTTTCTTGTGTCATCAATCCGCGCGAAGATATCAGCCCCATATCGCGCAGTGTGGTGAAACCCATTTCAAAGCAAAGTTGGGCATGAAACAACATGTACATTTGCTGTTGTTGCGGCGTTACCTCCCATTGGGCGACGCGATAGTTTTTAAATGTACGGTTATTGAACATACCTACATGAAGATGAATATCCATCATACCGGGCATGACGGTTTTGCCGGAGGCATCAATTATCTCAGCGCCCGCAGGAATCTCTACACTTTTTTCAGACCCAACAGCTTTGATTTCCTTATCATCAATTACAATAACACCATTCTCAATTGGATTGGCCCCGGTGCAATCGATAATACGGCCAGCCTTGATTGCCTTAACGGACATAATCAAATTCCTCCACTTTTCTAGTTGGATTTTTATCCTGATTTTTACAAAAACTAATACTGTGGCAAAAAATACTCTGTGATTTATGTTGTTTTTCCCATGATTTTAAAAAAACCTTTAAATTTTCATTGATTGCCCTTTTTTATTTGGCCAACTTGCCATCAGTTTTCTAAAACACGGAGTATCAATAACCGTATCTGTGCCACACAAGTGAAACATCGGTTTACACAATAAACCTGCTTTCACATAAAAACAATGTTATTGCATTTCAATTTTTGAAAGACATTATAGTCTGTTTTTTTCTCTGAGCTGAGTGTTGTATTCTCTAGCTTACAAATACTGGCTTCTCCCCCGGAACGGGACTACCTTGAAACGCTCCTTTATTGATAATTTTCTCCCGCCCCCCATGTTTTTCGATTAAAGCCGATTGATCTAGATAAGCACGATTATCCGCATCATCCGGATCAACAATGCGACGCAAAGTCGTATCGCATTTTTTTACAACATCCTCATACCTGATATCTCTACAAAGATTATTCAATTCATCGGGATCGTCATCGAGATCAAAAAGTTCAGGTTCGTAATTCACGTAATGGATATATTTGTAGTTCCCTTGACGGATCATGAATGCTGCACGATCAGCACCTGGCCCATAGTATTCGCAGAATGCTACTCTTTCGACTTGATCAGGCTCCTTTGCAATTCTCAACAATGATTTACCTCGTAGACCCTCCGTTTCACTAATCGAACGCAAGCCGACTGCATCAACAATCGTTGGCGCAATATCCAAGAGCGATACTGGCGTGTTGCATACCTTACCAGATGGAATTCCTGCGCCAGAAATTAAAAGAGGAATAGCAGCAGATTCCTCGTACATATTCAATTTACCCCAAATCTGACGGGTTCCGAGATTTTCGCCGTGATCGGAGGTGTAAACGATAATTGTATCTTCAAGAATTCCAGCATCATCAAGACAATCAATAATTCTGCCTACATTGGAATCGACATAAGTAACGCACCCATAATAGTTGGCGATGATCCGACGACGAGTATTTTCATCGACAAAATCATTGAAGTTACGGTTACGCTGTAGATTTTGCATCCATGGATGCAATAAAGCGTCGGGCTCAATGAGTTTGGGCTTCGGCATCATTTCAAGAGGGTAAAGGTCATAAAATTCCTGAGGCGAGCAATATGGAGGATGCGGGCAAACCAATGATGCGAATATAGCCCACGGCTTGTGATCGGGATTGGCTGCCTTTTCACGAATCAGACTGCAGGTAGTGGCAGTGATATCGGCGTCATATTTCGTATAAGTGCTCTCGCCTGGACCTAGGCGTTCAATTCCGCGCCATTTTGTGTAAGAGGGCGCCATCGGGCGCTTAACTGATCCTCTCAGATCTCCAACCCCATCGTGAATATGCATGGGGTTAATTTGCCTGGTGAACCCGAATGGATCGTCCTCTCGAGTGAAATGAAGTTTTCCAATCGAAATAACTTCCATTCCGTTCTCGCTCAGCATGTGATGCCAGCTCCTTACAGATCCGTCATATGCAAAACAATTATCCCAATAGCCAGTTTCAAAGATATATTTTCCAGTCGCTATAACTGCGCGCGCGGGGACGCAAACCGGCGAACTTGTGTAAGCAGCTGAAAACCGTGTGCCACGCTTAGCAAGCTTATCCATATTTGGAGTTTTAACGAAATCATGGCCATAACATCCAAGCGCTTTCTTTTGGTGCTGGTCCGATATTATAAAAAGAACATTTTTTTCCATACCAATTGAATCCTGCTATCAAAATAACTTCAGCAAAACCTCCGCAAAAGATTTAGTCGTCGTCATCAAGTACTACTTTCTTGTTCCCTGTAATTCTCGCTAGTATTTGCGGTAGAAATAATGAACCCACTGACAAAAAGAGGAATAAACATACGATAGGTCTTTCCAGTAATAGCCAAATATCACCTTGGGTCATCACCATAGATTGTCTGAAGCTTAGCTCCATTTTTAAGCCAAGAACGCGCCCTAATATAACTGGCGCAAGAGGAAATCCATATATTCTCATGTAGTAGCCGATTAACCCAAATAAAAGAAGAAATGAGATAGACCACACTAAACCATCATTTAGGTAAACGCCGGTAATTGAAATTACCATGATCAGTGGCAGTAGAACCCGCATTGGCATTTTCAAGATTTGCACAAACACACCAATCATAGGCAGGTTCAAAACCAAAAGAATTATGTTACCGATATAAAGCGCCGCGATAAGAGACCAGATAATGTCTGGCCGCTCTTGGAACATTAACGGTCCAGCATCAATATCTAATATCAAGAAAGCACCTAGCATAACTGCCGTGGTAGCGGACCCCGGCACCCCAAGAGCAAGCATGGGCACAAATGATCCGGCACTTGCCGCATTATTTGCGCTTTCGGGCCCAGCAACGCCTTGAATGACGCCTGAGCCAAATTTATCAGGAGTTCGGTGAATTTGACGTTCTATTGAATATGAGACAAAAGAGGCTATCCCAGCACCAGCCCCCGGCAAAACGCCAATCAGGAAACCAATTGTTCCCCCGCGAAAAATAGAACCAATACTCTCAACAAATTCAGAAAATTTAATGTAAATACGGTGTTCAAGAATCGTCCCGAGAGAATCTTCTCGAAGCTTTTTAGTATTTACAAGTACTTCTGATACTGCAAACAACCCAAGCGTTACAGCAAGAAAGTTAATACCATCCCACAGCGCCTCGTGACCGAATGTGTAGCGACGGTTCCCGGTCATGATATCTTCACCAATAGTAGCAATCATCAGCCCAAGAACCATAGACATTAGCGCTTTAACCAGAGAATCGCTCGCGAAAGATGCCACTGCTGTGAGACCAAAAACATAAAGCATAAAATATTCGGGCGCAGTAAACTGAAGGGCTATATCAGCAAGAGGCGGTGCTAAGAGCATCATGCCGACCACAGCAATAGTGCCAGCGATATATGAGCCTATTGCTGCTATGCACAGAGCAGGGCCCGCGCGACCTTGCTTTGCCATCTCATGACCATCAAGGCACGCAACAACTGCGGAAGTGTCACCCGGAACCCTTAAAAGGATAGATGCAGTAGACCCGCCATACATCACGCCAGTATAGGTGGCAGCCAACATCATGACCGCTCCGGTAGGATCAAGCTTAAAAATTATTGGAAGCATCATGGCCAAAGCACCAGCGGACCCAACCCCCGGCAAAACGCCAATTACAGTACCAAGGAAACAACCAGTCACAGCGTAGACGATGTATTGCCATTGAAGAGCAATGGCAAAACCATCCATCAGTAAACCCCATGTATTTCCCATTTAACTAACCCTTTATCCACCTACGAATATCATCAAGAAAAGGCAAAATATCATGCACATTTAGAAGATCACCGCGCGGTAATTCTCCCAGCAAACCGTAGTAAAAAATGGTGAATAGTGTGACTGTAAGCGAAAGGCCATACACTGCGGAGCCGCCCCAGCTTTTCTGCCCTAAATACTTCATGTTCGCAGTTACATATAAAAAAGTAGCTATGATATAGCCTAAGAATTCAAAACACGCGACATAAGCTATCGCCAGCCAGAGAGGTACCAAATCAATAAATTCAGCAATAACACGCTGGTTTATGTCAACTTTTTCTTTACTAACCCGGCCTTTTGTAACGAAAAATATTACGACCAGCATTAAACCAAATACGGTTATGACTCTAGGAAACGAAGCAGATCCGACCAACCCCTCACCACCCGAAGCCTGCAAAAAACTGTATGTTTCAAGGCCGTATAAAATTAGTAATATGGCAAAAAAAGTTACTAATAGACGATCTCCGTAAGTAAAAATTGAGACTATTTCTCTCATTTTTTCCGCTTTTTTAAATAATTTTAATCTTTTATTGATAAATGTCGCCGCCGGGAACCCCGGTGACGACATTTTATTTGAGCAATATACTTAATTATTATTTCTTTTTTTTCTTTTTCTTGCCGATCAAGTCAAGTTCAGTGTCTAATTTATAGTAATTTTTGTATTCCTCAGCCAACATTTTATCCAGTGCTTTCCCGGTCACCCATGTTGATGTCATGTTGTACTTCTTCTCGTACTTTTTAAAGCTAGCGGACTTCCGAACTTTATCCATAATACCAACGTAAAAGTTGATTACGTCATCCGAAACATCTCTGGACAACCACCAGCCTCTATACTGTTTCAAAACCGGGAAATTGTACCCACTCTCCTTAAAAGTAGGAATTTTCGGATACGCGCCCAGCTTTTCGGAAGCAGCAATTATGCGTAGCTTTCCAGCTTTAACATATTTGTCAATTTGAGATGGGTTATGCATACCATAAGCGATGTGCGCACCCAATAGTTCGAGCATCCCCTGCTTTTCGTAGGCTACATATGTTTGTTTGAATCCTGCCTCACGCGCCCACAGTTCGCCAACTAAAGAAGCCACGTTTCCGAAGGCGCCGCCTCCATGAATAACTTTCCCCGGGCGTTTTTTCGCATCTGCAACAATGTCGTTCATTGTTTTGTATGGCGATTTACCAGGAACGGTGATATTCAGCGGCGTAACTACCATCATCGCCACACCCCGAAATAATTTATAATCGACCTTAGATTTTGATAAAATCGGATTATTTATTTGTGATGGTGTAAGTGCTTGCATCATGTGGGGATTTCCTTTGTTTTTAACCCCAACAAAAGCGCGAGCCTTTCCTCCGCGTGCTCCACGAATGGAGCGCAAGCTGACACCCATTGGTAATAATTTCTCATCTTTTATCGCCGCCAAAACAGCCGATGCAAAGGCGTAGGTTGAGGATGAGGTTTTTACATGTGCTATTAATTCGACTTCTTTGGATGGCTTCCAAGCAAAGGCTGGAGCCGATGCCAACGCGAATACCGCAAGACTTGCAGCACCGCAAACAATAGTTTTTTGGGACATCTTAAACATTGCATTCCTCCCTGGTAGCAATTTGAACCAAACAAACCACGACTAACAACGAACAGTGCAGAAAAATAGCTTTGTCAATAAATATCCTCCCGCTCAGCGTCTTCGCGCTTTGTCACGTTACAGCGATTTCACAGAGTGATCCGCTGATTAAGTATAACAGTGACCCTCCGCAGCTTGATAGTCAAGGGAATATCCCATTTTATGCAGACGGTTAGACGCTTTCAATTGACCCAAGAGTAACGCCTCACTAAAATCAACAACAATTACTGGTGCACCTGATGAATTTTTAAAAATCATCCCAGCATGTTTATGCGACTGGGTAGGGGAGAAAATAAAATGCCGTTTCATCGCTTTGAAGAGTACGAGAATGTTTTATTGACACCGCATCTCTCGACGGCGGAGGCACCAATTATTGAGGGGCAATACCTTTACTATTGTCTAAATCAAAAACGCGCAGGAACAGGATCGGAGTTGCATTACCATCCTAATGAACTTTTGATTTTTCCTGTCCTTGGAAAAATCAATGCCGTCGTTGGCAAAGATCGAAGAGTTGTAGAACAAGGCACCTTCGTTCTTGTACCACCGAATGCCCGACACTCTATGAAAGCGACAGAGGATGGACCTCTGGCTTATTTGTATGTGAAGGATCAAACTTGGGGAGTAGTCGGGGTTGCCGAAGACGAAGCCCTACCAGATGAAGCCCCCACCATGGAATACTCCCAACAGATTGTTGATACAGGCAAACATGAAAAGAAGAAAGAAGGCGATTCACAAGCTATTGTTGAAGGTATTCCCGATTGTTATTATGAGCTTCTAAAGTCTCTCGACACGCCCTTCAGAGCTGGCACGTCAATAACATGGATTGAAGGCATGCGATCAGCCTTTGGCCTTTATGAACTTCCTAATGGATACGAAGAAAACTGCAAGTCTAGTGAAAACGAACAATTTTATTATGTCCTCCAAGGATCAATTGATTTCACCGTTGGAAATAGTTCTAAGGATGTCAGCACGGGCGATATTGTAGAAATCCCAAAGGGATCGCCTTACAAATTTACAACAACCCGAGAGAACCCGGTGCGGTTTGCGGCTGTCAGATCTAATGCTCTTCTTGAAAATCTCATCGATAATCCAAGTTCTCAGATCGCTTAATGCGTGATTATATGTAATCGCTATTTAAAGGCTTAAACAGTTAACATTGAGATATATAAAAGATCCTCCTATATCTGCTCAAAAGGCCAGTTATTTTTCTTCGTAGGCACGGGAAAATAGTTTTTTGATATAAGAGAATTTTACCCAGTTTGGATAATCTTATGAAAAGTGTTAAATCTGTGCAACGCGCGATCTCTGTTCTCTTCGCGGTCACTCAGAGCAAAAAACCAATCGGACTGTCAGGAATTTCTAGGCAAATTAAACTCGACAAGGCGACTGTTTTACGTCTCTTAGCAACTCTTGAAGAATCAAAATTAGTTCAAAAAGATCCTGTGACGAAGACTTATACCGGCGGGGCAAATTTATCCCAACTTTCCCTTTCATGGCGGAACGACATTCGTAGAGTTTGCGGTCCGTACCTTCGCGCCTTATCGCAAGTGGCTAACGAAACCGTTTGTCTAAATTGTCCACGCGACTTGGAGCGTATTTGCATTGACTCGTTGTCCCCTCAGAATCAGGAGCTTACTGTCGTTCCTCATATTGGAACTGCGAACCCAATATATGCAGGTGCCTCCGGTAAAGTACTGATGGCGTACCAAGCACCAAAAGAGATAGAACGGATAATTGATGCAACTGGCTTAAAACCAGTGACTAACGTGGGCATATCAGATCGCGTAGCCCTTCAAAGCCACTTAGAGTTAGTCCGTAAGCGCGGTTTCGATTATTCAATTAACGATGTTACAGTCGGAGCTTGTGCTCTAGCAGCACCTGTGTTTGGAGCCGATACGCAAATTGTTGCCGCGTTAACAGTGCGTGGCCCAGAGGTTCGCATGAGCGTGTCAAAAATGAAGAAATTAGCGCCTTCCGTAATAAGTTTTGCTAATGATATAAGCACCGCACTTGGTTTTACCGGCTTTCAGAATAAGGCTGGCTAGTTTATCCATTTTCATACCAGGACACGCTTGCAAAAAACCAAAAAACTGCCGTCCCAAAGTGATAGGACGGCAGTCTACCATGTGGTAGGTTTCTAACGGCCACTACGTACCGTTCTTTACTCCTGTAAGCGCTCGTATTTGATTAAGCGTACCAAAACCACCGTTAACAAAACCTTCATACTTTTGGTAAAGTGGGACGCTGGCATCTCGAAAAGCCTCTAGATTAATATTAGTTATAGATAATTTATCATTTTTGTTAATTTTATTTAGAGCCTTTTGATCTTCTGCATCGGCTAACTCCCAACTAGTATTAGCGGCCTTCTTCGCGGCACTAACAACACCCTTGCCGGTCTCATTCCACTTCCACTTAGTTTTACCTTTTTTATTCTGATATTTTGTCATTAAAAGACCACGTAGACTTTTATTTTTTTTGCTAAAAATAATAAACGCTGCCGTATATGTTATTGGCTTATGAGAAACATATTTCGGCGGGGTCTGATAAGATTTACGTTTTTTAGCAATATCTTGAAGCGAGGCAATGAATCCATCACTATTTCCCGGCTTTGCGCCATAAGCCTTTAAAGCCTGTTCGGTGAAACCACGATTTTGTGAATTTATCCATAATCCTTTTAAATCAGACGGTTTAACAAATTTTTTGTTATAGGTAGCAAGATAGTTAAAACCACGGTTTACCTTGCCTATTAATACGTACTTGGATCGACCACTCCACCTCTTAATTTTCTTTCCGATCCCGCCACTTTTGGAACCTAGAACTGCTTTCGCCTGTGACGGATCAGTTATCAGCCATGGCAGTTCAAAGACACCAAAGGGTTTACGAACAGCTTTGGCAGAATTTATCGATACAACACCAATATCAATTTTCCCTTTTTTGAGATTTTTGGCGATTTTTTTATCATTCTTCCCACCCTTCTTTCCTTTAAAACGAACAATTTTTGCTTTCCCAGCAAGAACTGCATTCGCCTCTTTTATAAAGCCTTTTATTGCCTTATCCATTGCAGACTTTTTTGGTGAATTGAATGCAATGGAAAGTTGCGTCTCTCCAGCCGAGACTGGCGCGGAAAGCGACAGGCAGATCGCCGCTGCCGCAATCAGTTTTATCGCGTTCATTTCTGTGTTTCCTCTCATGATTCCCTCCCTAATAACCTCAGTTGTTTAAACTTTCCTTATAGAGTCAAAGCTTATCTGATACGCTTTTTTTCTGTTGCGCTCGGACAAACCCGTAAACCGCCGTCACCAAAGCGAGTAGCAAGATGATCATGGTGATCGGACGCGTTAACACAGCCATCAGATCACCCTGATGGATTGTGAATGCCAGATTCATATTACTTTCAATAATCGGTCCCATGACAAACGACAGCATAATCGGAACCGATGGAATATCAATTTTCTCAAGAAAATATGCAGCTCCACCTAAGATTAAAACCATGACCACATGGGGTGCATAATTTTTATATGCATATGTGCCAATAATAATCATGAGAATTACAAATGGCCCAAGGACACGACGCGGCACGCGAGCTACTTGCCCCCATAGCTTTACGCCGGCCAAACCAACGACTAATTGCCCGGCGTTAGCTACCAATAAACCGATAAAAATGGCAATAATCATCGCGGTTTGCTCTTCAAATAACCCTGGGCCAGGCACAATACCCTTTACTACTAATACACCAATCAAAATTGCAGCAGTTCCCGAACCCGGAATTCCAAGTGCCAGAGAAGGGACCAGAGTGCCTGCCACCACAGCATTGTTAGCGCATTCAGGAGAGGCTATACCCTCCTCGATGCCGGTGCCAAATTCCTCATCTTTCCTGTGCCGGTTCCATCGGCGCTCTTCATTATAAGCTATTAACGCAGCGACCGAAGCACCCGCACCGGGTATAGCGCCTATACCCGTGCCGATTAGTGCATTTCGAACTAACGTGGGCCACAGATAAAGCAAGTCGCCTAGTGTCACTCGATTCTTTTCTTTATCAATGTTACGAATATTTTCAGCTGATTTAGAAACTGCGTCATCCCTTTCATACTCAATCAAAAGACGGAATGCCTCAGGTGCAGCTAAAATTCCGATGACAATTACAACAAGAGGTATACCATCCATCAGAGGTCCATAATCGAATGTAAATCTCAACCCGCCAAACCGTGAGCTACCAATAGTTGCCAAAATCAAACCGATGGCTGTAGCCAGAAACCCGCGGGCCGGGTCCTTTCCAAAAAATCCACCAATGATCGATAAACCAAAGATACCCAATGCAAACATTTCACCCGGTCCAAATTCAAGAGCTAGCAATGCTAGGCTCGTGCCGGCAGCAAGAAAAATAAGGGTACTAGTAACACCACCAAAAATTCCTGCATAAAGTGAAATTTTCAAAGCTCGATAGGGCATGCCTTTTTTTGTCATTTCGTATCCATCGAGAGCGGTTATTGCACTACCCGGAGTTCCCGGTGTCCGAATTAAAATCGCAGGTATCGAGCCACCATATTCAGCAGCAGAATAAACCGCACAACAGAACAAAATTGCGTCTGGCGCATTCATTACAAAAGTTATGGGAAATAATAATGCCAGTGCCTGCGAACTACCAAAGCCTGGCAACGCACCTAGCACCAAACCTAGAATGACACCAATGAATATGTAGAACATTGATATTGGACCAAAAACGAGGCCCAAAGCCGGAATTATATTTGCGGAAAAGTCCACTATACCCACCTAAAAATCGATGTAATTCGGTAAAAATTTAATTGGAAAATTAACGTTAAGCACGAGCGCAAAAATTGCCCAACAAAAGATGGTAGTAATAAATGAGATCAATGAAGTTCGAAAGAGTCTTTGACTATGGTTACCGCGCAACCTTGTAGCAAAAAGAGTGCTCACGAATAGAAATGTGGTTATTTCAAAACCAATGATATCGAGCAAAAGAACATAGCTCAACACGTAGAAGCATATCAGAGAAAATGATCGCAGTGGTACCAATACTTCCGAATGATCATCTGCAACGATTATATCGGAACCTTTAAAAAGTCTAAATAACAGAACTCCACACCAAATTAGGCCAAACCCAATTACCAACCGCGGAAAGAAAGAGTCACCAGGGTAACCAGGAAGCATAGACGGAGCAAACCCAAATGTTCTCCAAAGTAAAATAACAAAGAACAAGGAAGTCGCTAGCGTAACTGCGATCGTAGCAAGGCGTTGGCTTATGGCAATCTGCATGCCCCCCCCCAAGGGAAATCCGGGTGGTTTGTTTCTAGCTGACGAGGCTCCGGGAGTAGCTCC
>MDTD01067659.1_pt1 | contig 20075 bp, 17 predicted proteins | sample 811221 | NCBI WGS metagenome assembly MDTD01 (sample SAMN05326646, study PRJNA326480) | marine metagenome | isolation source: seawater | place: Pacific Ocean: South West | collected 2011
AAGCACTCTCTGTTAGAGATGCCAAATGCCTCTGCTTTAGAAAAAAGTGTTCCAAAGTGCCATGATTTTACCTCATTAATAAACTTTTCTGTCTGCGTAAATTTATCTATAAATCCAACATATTTAATAGAAGGATGACTAGGTAAGTTATTAATTTTCGGGCCAACAACTCTTATTTCTAAAGGAATTTTATTTTGGATAAATAAATCCGCTAATTCAATTAAAAATGATCCACCTTTTCTAGCCCAATCCAATCCTATAAAACCTAAAATAACCGGAATTAATTCAGATGGCTCAGGTGGAACTAAAGATAAATTATTTATTTCTAATTTTTTTGAATCTATATTTGCTCCTCCTGGTACAAAATAAATTTTTCTTTTATCAATATGATAATCATTTATCAATGAATTAATAGCCCACTTAGACCTACAAATTATATTTTTAGCTGCAAGATAATTTATTTTTTCCCTATGAATTATTCTTTCTTTATAAGATTTGTGAAGGTTGGAACCTAAATTATAGTAAGTAAAAAGTTGATGAATTGTAGCATCAATATAATAGTCAACAGACCAACTCTTTGGCCAAGGATATTGCGGAAGTAATTGATAAACACTAAAAATATTAATATTTTGATTATTAGGTAGATTTGGTTGTTTAAAAATACAATCTGAATATAAATTACTCCACTGAAATCCTCCTAATTTTCTATATTTTAAAAATTGAGATATGTTCCATAAGTACTTAAGATATCTAATCTTTTTATAATCTAGGGTAATAGCGTGTTGAAAAATTCCTTCTTTTAATCCAGCATTAAATAAATTAAATGGCAATCCACCGTGAGTTCTATATGAGTTAACATCTCCATTACAAACTAAATACCTAGGTGGTTGCATAATATACTAGAGAAAATATATATTTTCTGAATTTTACTATAATTACGAATTAATAAATTAGCTTATGAGAATTAATTATTTATATTTTAAAATTTCAATCAAATCAATTCTTTGTTTTCTAACCATTATAAAATTAGGACCAATAAAATTCTCTAAATTTACATCATACTTTTTATAAAAGACCACTCCTCTTGGGTAAAGTTTTCCAATTGCAAAAATATTAGAATAATCTTTGAAGTAATCGTATAAAAAATATTTAGATGATAAATTAGCCATGCCATATTCAAATTGAATAACATTTATAATTTGTAAATAATTTTTAAAGCCTTCCAAAACTTTATTTTCAAAACCTTCAGTATCTATTTTTAATAATGAAATTTCCTTAATATTATGATTATCTTCTAGAAATTGATTACCAGTATTAATTCTTATTTCAACCTTTCTTACTTCTTTATTAAGAAAATCACCCTGAAAATTGACCATAGAAGATAAGGTATCTTCGGAATACAAATTTATATTAGAGCTCCCAGAGAAACTTCCAAAAGCAAAATTATAAGTATTTACTCTCATATCTTTAACATTATATTTTAAAGATTGATATGTTTCCAAAACTGGTTCAAATGCAAAGATTTTTGCTTTTTGAGATATTTTCCTTGATAAAATTGAATATTCTCCTTTATTTGCTCCAATATCAAAAATACAATCTAAATAATTATTTTCGTACAATTTTTTAATTAAATATTTTTCACCATTAAAATTAATATTATAATTTTTATTTTCATATAAATCATGATAAATAATTGACAGTTTATCCAAGAATCTCAAAATTCTTGATCTGTGATTAAGAGGAATATTAACTTGCAGAAATATAAATATTTTGCGCCACATAAATTTTAAAAGTTTCATTAAATAAATACCCTTAGTTAAATAATTGAATTATATGTAGTGATATAATCTTAATAACTAATGAAAAAAAAGTCACTTATATAAATTAATATATTGAAAATATTATTCCTAACAGAATCATTAAGTAAAACAATGGGAGGGATTGCAACTGCAACAATTCATCTAGCTATTGGTCTTGCAAAACATCTCTCAAAAGATGAACATCAAATTATGGTTTACGAAGATAAAATAAAACCTAGTTTTGAAGAAGAATATTTATTACCAAATAATCTAAAAATAGTAAAAGTTCCAAAAGTAGGGCCAAAAATTTATCCTATTTCTTTTAATATGCAGAAAAAAATAGATGAATTTAAACCTGATGTTTTATATCTGAAAGGTCTTTGGAGACATACAAGCCTAGAAGCATATTTTTGGAAGAAAAGATTCCCTAATAAAATTCTGATTTTATCACCAGCTGGGATGTTACAACCTGTTCCATTAAAAAATAAAAAGATACTAAAAAAAATAAGTATATTTTTTGTTGAAAAAAGGCTTTTTAAATTATGTGATGCGGTTCATTCTGTATCAGAATTAGAAAGAGATGAACTTGCAAAGAGTAAATTCAAATTCAAAAAAAATATTTATATCCCAGAGGGCATTCCTAATGATTTTTATAAAAAGGAAATTATAAAAAATCAAAATATCAACAGCAGAAAAGTATTAGTAACTATTTCTAGAATAGATCCAATAAAAGGTTTAGAAATATTGTTGGAATCTTGTAAAGGCTTAGATTTCAAGAATTGGCATTATCATATATACGGCAATGGTAATAAAAATTATATTTTAAAAATTAAAAATCTTATTAACCTTTATAAATTAGAAAATAATGTTACTTTGAACGATGCAACTTTTGGCAACAATAAAAAAAATATTCTAAATAATGCTTCAGCTTTTATACTACCATCTCATTCGGAATCATTTAGTATTGCAATTGCTGAAGCGATGTATTATGGCTTACCAGTTTTAACTACAACAAAAACTCCTTGGTCAATAATCAAAAAAAATAAATTAGGTTGGTACATAAAACCATCAAAGAAAGAATTAAAGAAAGCACTTAGCGAATTATTCTCTTCCTCTCAAAAAGAACTCGAAGAAATTGGAGCAAGAGCTAAATTATATATTTCAAATAAATATGATTTAATGACCACTTCGAAGCAAATGCAAAAAGAGATTATTTCAATATCTAGACTTATAAATAATAACTCTGATAAAAAACAAAAAGAATCTTTTAAGAGATAATATAAATTATTCCTCTAACAAAAGTAATATAAATTAAAAGCACTTGATCTAGGAATTTCAGATACTTATTTCAAATCTTTTTATTAATTTTATTCTTTAAAATTTAATCTTTTAATGTATTATTAATATGATTTCAGTTTTTTTGTGAATAAATATATATTGGGCATTTCATGTTTTTATCATGACAGTGCCGCTACATTAATAAGAGATGGTGAAATTCTTATCGCTGTGCAGGAAGAAAGATTCACTAGAAAAAAGCATGACTCTAGATTTCCTGAAAATGCTATAAAATTTTGTTTAAATAGAGAAGGTATTGATGTTGGAGATCTTGATTCGATAATTTATTATGAGAAACCTTTACTTACGTTTGAAAGACTTTTAGAAACATATATTGATTGTGCGCCAAGAGGTATAAGATCATTTATCGCAGCAATGCAAGTTTGGGTTAAAGAAAAGCTATTTTTAAAATCTGAAATTAGAAAATTATTCATAAATATTCAGAATGAGATTAATCCTACCAAAATTATAAATCCTAAATTCCTTTTCTCAGAGCATCACTTATCACATGCCGCATCTGCATTTTATCCAAGTCCTTTTGAAGAGTCGATTATTTTATGCATGGATGGTGTAGGAGAATGGGCTACTACAAGTGCCTGGATAGGGAAAGGTAATTCAATAAAACCTTTATATCAAATTTCTTTCCCTCATTCATTGGGATTACTTTATTCAGCTTTTACATATTATTGCGGTTTCAAAGTAAACTCAGGGGAATATAAATTAATGGGATTAGCACCTTATGGAGTGCCTAAATATATTAATCTTATTAAGGAAAATCTTATTGATATAAAAGAAGATGGAACTTTTAGGTTAAATATAGATTATTTTAAATTCCACAGGGGATTTAAAATGACAAGCAGAAAATTTGAAAAATTATTTGGTTCTCCTCCAAGGAATAGAGAAAGCGAAATAAAACAATTTCATATGGATTTAGCAGCATCCATACAAAAAGTTACAGAAGAGGTTGTTATTAAACTTGCGCATTCCTTGAAATCAGAGACTGGTATAAAAAATATATGTTTATCAGGCGGAGTTGCGTTAAATTGCGTAGCTAACGGCAAATTATTAGAAAATAAGATATTTAAAGATATTTGGATCCAACCAGCTAGTGGTGATGCAGGCTCATCTTTAGGCGCAGCTCTTGTAGCATGGTATGAATATTACAAAAAAGATAGAAAAGTTAATCCTCTCGATTCTATGAAGGGTACATATCTTGGATGTAACTATTCAAATAAAGAAATAATAGATTCTCTCGAAAAAATAAAAGCTACTTATCATATTTTAGAAGATGATGAACTTTTCAAAAGAATTGCTAATTTACTAGATGAAGGTAAAGTAATTGGATGGTTTAATGGCCCTATGGAATTCGGTCCCAGAGCATTAGGAGGAAGATCAATTATTGGTGATCCTAGGAATACAAAAATGCAAAGTATTATGAATTTAAAAATTAAATATAGAGAGAGTTTCAGACCATTTGCACCATCAATACTTGAAGAAGATGTAGCTAAACAATTTGAAATTGATAAAAAAAGTCCTTATATGTTGTTAGTTGCTCCTATTAAAAAAGAATTGCGTAAAAAAATGACTAATGAAGAAATTAATCTCTTTGGTATTGATAAGTTAAATGTTCCAAGATCTGAAATACCCGCAGTTACCCATGTTGATTATTCTGCTAGGATACAAACTGTCAGTAAGATAACAAATCCAAGATACTATAATTTGATAAAAGCATTTAAAGAAAAAACAGGATGTTCTTCAATTGTCAATACATCTTTTAATGTAAGAGGAGAACCAATAGTAAGAACTCCTATAGATGCTTATAGATGTTTTATGAGAACTGAGATGGATATTTTAGTACTTCAAAATATAATATTATTTAAGAAGGAACAACCAGATTTATATGATAATAAATCTTGGCAAAAAGAATTTGAATTAGATTAATGAGTCAGAAAATTATTATTACACCACAAAAGCTAAAAGAATTTGGTTTTATATTTGGCTTGGGCATACCGTTAATAATAGGTTTTCTAATACCATTTATTAATGGACATAATTTTTATTATTGGACAATTTTTATAGGAATACCAGCTCTTATTATTGCAATTATTAATCCTCAGTTGCTAAAAAATGCATATATTTTGTGGATAAAGTTAGGAAATATATTAGGTTGGATTAATAGTAAATTAATTCTAGGATTTGTTTTTGTTTTGGTTTTAATGCCAATATCAGTTATCATGAAATTATTTAAATATGATCCTTTAAGAAGAAAACTTAGTAAAAGTAAAACTTCTTATAGAGAATTAACAAAAAATCATAAAACCGATTTTACAAAAATTTTCTAATTATGAGTGCATTCTTTGAATTAATTTTAGATATTTGGGATTTCTTGCGAGTAAGAAAGAAATATTGGCTTGCTCCATTAATAATTACAATTGTACTTATGGGAGCTTTAATAGTATTTACACAAGGATCAGTAATTGCTCCTTTTATTTACTCAATTTTCTAATATATAAATATTGAAAAAATAAAAAAATATTAGAAAATTTATTTATTTGTTAATTTATAATTTTTTACTAAATAAATTACTTTGATAAAAATAATGTATCTAATATTTGCCATTGTTTTTTATTCTCATCAACTTTCACAATGAAAAGTTTATTAAGATTTAGATAGTTTCTCAGGATTGGTAAATTTGATACTAACTTTTTCTTTTCTAAAATTTCATGTTTTCCATAAGATAAACTTATATGAGGGTAAAAGACATATTGATTTTTAAAACTTTTTAAATTGAATAAATAATTTCTCAAATCAATTAAATTATTATCTTTTTTCACACGAATAAAAAAAGATTGAAAATTTTCTTGTTTATATTTATATTCACATAATTCTATTTTAAATAAGCTATTATTTTTGCAAAAAGATTTTATTGATTTTTTAAAATTTAAGTCTATAAAAAAATAAGGTCCTGCTAAAGTTATATGCATATCAAAGCTCGGGCTAGGCAATTTTGAATGCACCTGTTTTTGAATTTCTTTTAAATATTTAGTTTCCTCATCCAAGAAGCCGCCCCAAATCCAAAATCCTTTACTAACCCTATTTAAATTCATCTTAATAAATCCAGTTAATAAATCTTATAAAAAATATAAAAAAACTTTTTAATCTTTTCAATACTTATTTATGGTTATTTTAAAAAAATTTTAAGTAGTTAAATATTTACTATATTATTTTAAATAAAAAATTAAATATTTTATATTTTAATATATTAATACTTAAAGTAATTAATAACCTAAATAAGAATATTTTTTATAATAGGAAAATACTATAGATATAAGATTTGAAAATTCCAACTTCATTAATTGAAATAGCTGAAAAAGTTGGAAATGACATAACACTCGTCCAAGGACCAGGTGGGAATATTTCCTATAAAAAGAATAATATTATGTACATTAAAGCTTCAGGAACAAAAATGTCAGATGCAAAAAAAAAGAACATTTTTGTTAAGACAGATCTACTCAAAATTATTACTGCTATTGAAAGTAATGATCCAGATCCTATAAAAAATAGTTGGAGTGGAGATGGATTAATGAAGCCATCTATTGAGACTAGTATGCATGCTATTATGCCTCACACTTATGTTCTTCATGTTCATTGTGTTAATACTCTCAGTTGGATTGTTCAAAAAAATTTTCAAAAAAGAATAGGCATACATCTTAAAGATATTAAATGGATTGCTATTCCATATAAAAAGCCAGGCGTTTGTTTATCAAATGCACTTAAAGTGCCTCTTAGAGAATCGAATGCAAATGTCATTTTTTTATCTAATCATGGAATAATTGCTGGATCAAATTCGGCAAATGATGTATTTTCTATCATAAAAAATATTTCACAAAAACTATTTTTGGGAGAGTTAGAAAAAAAAATTATCGATTTTTCTAAAATTGATAAGTATCTATTTAATAAAAAATATAAATTACCAGAATATGAATATGTACATCAAATAGCATTTTCCTACAAGTATTCTCAAATGGCAACAAAAGGTATCATTTTCCCTGATCAAATAGTATTTCTAGAAAATGGTATTAGATACATTAATAATTATGATGAATTTATAAAAATATGTAATCTAGAAGATAATAAACTTCCTATATTAATAATAAAAAATGTTGGTGTACTTGTACCAAAATGTCTCAAAGAGGTCTCAGAGGATATTTTATTGGGACTATTTATGACTATTCTTAGAATTCCACAAAATAACTCTATTAGTTATTTAAATAATAGTGATATAAAAGATATCATAAATTGGGATATGGAAAAACATAGACAAATGATGAATAAATAAATTCTATGAAAGTGCAATTAATTATTCCAATGTCAGGTATAGGAAAAAGATTTCTGGATGCTGGTTACCAGAAGCCTAAACCTCTTATAAAAGTAAATGGTAAAGAAATTATTTATCATGTAGTCAAAATGTTTGACGAAATAGAAAGAATTATTTTCATATGTAATGAGAATCATCTAAATAAAAAAAGTTTAGAGCTAAAAAAAATACTGAGAGATCTGCACCCAAGAACTACAATATTTTCAGTAAAGCCCCATAAAAAAGGTCCCATTCATGCAGTAATTGAATCAGAATCAATCATAAATAATGAAATACCTACTATTGTTAATTATTGCGATTTCAACTCTATATTTAATTATTCTCACTTTAAAGAATATATAAAAAAAGAGAATCCAGATGGATGTGTATTTACTTATACAGGTTTCCATCCTCACATGCTTCAAAATACAAATTATGCCTATGTAAAAAAAAATCAGAATAGCGTAATTGATATTCAAGAAAAAAAACCTTTTACAAATAAACCAATGGAAGAAGAAGTTTCAAGTGGAACTTATTTTTTTAAAGATGGCGGAACAATGCTTAATTATTTTAAGCAATCAGTTGCTCTTAATCTTAATGTCAAAGGTGAATATTATGTTTCTATGGCATATAAACCAATGATCGCAAATAGATTGAAAATCAATACTTTTTTAATTGACTACTTTATGCAATGGGGTACTCCCTCTGATTTAGAGGAATTTAATTGGTATTCAGATATTTTCAAAGAAATACAAAATAAATCTAACGATATTAATCCTCCTAGAGATGGATGTCTAATAATGCCTATGGCTGGAAAAGGTTCGAGATTTCTAAGAATGGGCTATAAGATTCCAAAACCATTTATTAAGGTATCTGGGCAAGATATGTTTTTTAAGGCACTTAGTGATCTTCCTAGAATGCAAAATACACAATTAATTACTAGAAAAGAAATAATAAAAGATTATAATCCTCTTTCAGCCTTTAAAAAAAATGACATTAATATAAAGATTAAAGTTTTAGAAAAAATGACCGAAGGACAGGCCGATACATGCTTACAAGGAATGCAAGACAAAGATATAAATTTAAATAAAGAACTAACAATTAGTGCCTGTGATATGGGCATGATTTATGACCAAAAAAAATTAGAAAAACTCTTGGAATCCGAAAAAGTAGATATTTTAGTATGGGGTTGTAAAGGATATCCAGCAGCTAAAAAAAAACCATCTGACTTTAGTTGGATTTATGCAAAAGATCAATTAATTAATAATATTTCTGTGAAAAGTAATCTCAAAGATCCTTTAAAAGATTACCTATTAATCGGTACATTTACTTTCAAGAAAGCAGCTGATTTTATTAAATCTACTAAACATTGTATTGCCATGAAAAAGAAGGTGAATGATGAATATTACGTAGATGAGGTAATAAATATATGCATTGAGCAAGGATTAAAAGTTGTACTCTTTGAAATAGATTATTTTATTTGCTGGGGAACGCCTAATGAATTATTAACGTATAGCTATTGGGAAGATTGCTTCGACCAATGGAGCGAACATCCTTTTAAAAAAATAAAATAATGAGATACTCCTTAGTTATTCCATGCTTTAATGAAGAAGGTTCTTTATTAAAAATTCTTAACAGGACAAAAGATATTTTCATTAAAAATAAAATTGAACTAATAATTGTTAATAATGGTTCAACTGATAAAACTCATAGTATATTAAAAAATAATATTAATAAATACCCTCATGCTACTTACATTAAATTAGATAATAATATAGGCTATGGTGGAGGGATATTAACTGGTTTAAAAGAGTGTAAAGGCAAAATAATTGGATGGACGCATGCTGATCTTCAGACAGATCCAATAGATTGTATAAAAGCATTTAACAATTTTAATAATAATAATAAAATTGATAAAATTTTCATTAAAGGGAACCGTAAAGATCGCCCTTTTAAGGATCAATTCTTTACACTTGGGATGAGTATATTTGAAACTATTTTATTTAGACGATTAATTTTTGATATTAATGCGCAACCAACAATTTTTCCAAAGTATTTTTATGAAACTTGGATCAACCCACCGAATGACTTTTCAATCGATTTATATGCTTATTACTTGGCAATTAGAAACAATTATAAAATCAAGAGAATTAATGTAAGATTCCTTAAAAGGGTCTCAGGAAAATCATCTTGGAATAGAGGTTTTATATCAAGATTAAAATTTATAATGCGAACTGTAAAATTTAGTTTTAAATTGTTATTAAAAAGTTAATTAAAATTAATTGGAAATAATAGCTCATAGAATAAATAAAATTGAAAATTTAAAAAAATTAGATATTAAATATGGAGTAGAAGTTGATATTAGGTCTGATAATAAAAAATTAATAATTGCACATGATCCCTTTACTGAATATTGTGATTTTGAACAATGGATTTCTTTTTATAATCATGGTACTCTGATTTTAAATGTTAAAGAAAATGGATTAGAAGAGAAATTACTATTTATGATGAAAAAATTTTATATTAAAAACTTTTTTATTCTAGATCAATCTTTTCCTTATTTAATAAATACAATTAACCTCGGGGAAAAAAGATGTGCTATAAGATTATCAGAATATGAATCAATAAATACCGTTATTTCCTTAAAGGACAAAATTAAATGGGTTTGGATTGATTTCTTTACAAAATTCCCTCTAGACCTAAATTTGTATAATATATTAAAAAGTAATAAATTTAAATTATGCATTGTTTCTCCTGAATTACAGGGGCATGATTATAAGACATGTTTAAACCTAAGAAATTATATTAAAGATAATGATATGCAATTTGATGCAGTTTGCACTAAAAAATTTAATCTTTGGGAAGATTGATAATTTCAAATAACAAAAATCTGATTTTTTATATTTTCTTTCTTATAAAGATTTTCTTTGTTATATCTTTAGTCCCAAGTATTCAAGAAAAGTGGTTTATAGATTTCATAAATAATTTAATAAACAATCCGACACTAGATCCTTGGTCTAATTATTTAACTTACTCTACAAATACTTTAGGATTTCCATATGGTCCAGTAATGATTTTAATATTTCTACCTTTTTCAATTTTATTTTGGATAATAGGAATGGCTTTTAATATGCAAGAATATTTTCTTGGTATAGGTTTTAGATTAACACTTTTATTTTTTGACTTTATTGGATATTTAGTTTTATCAAACCTTTTAGTTAATAAAAAGAAGGAAATAATATTTTTTTATTGGCTTTCTCCTTTAATATTTTTTGTCACATATATATATGGCCAATTAGATATTATACCTACAACGATTTTACTTATAGCTTATCTTTATTTATTTAAAAATAAATTTAAAATAAGTGGAATCTTATTTGGGTTAGCTATAGCTACTAAATTAAGTGTCGGGCTAATAATGCCATTCCCTATTATTTATTTATTCCAAAATAAACGTCTAGCCACTGGATTAATATCTTTTACAAAGTATTTATTAATAATTTTATTTTTATTTACCATTACACCAATAATTTCAAGCGGATATAGAGAAATGGTTCTAGCAACTCCAACCAAAGGAGCTATATTATGGTTTCAAATTCCACTTGATGAGAATTTGAAAATCTTTATTTTACCTTTTACATTTTTATTAATCATCTATTCAATGTGGAGAATTAAAAGATCAAATTTTACTTTATTATCTTCAATTACAGGTTTAGTATTTTTAATATCTACATTAATGATGCCGCCTAATCCAGGTTGGTATTTATGGGCTTTACCATTTTTAATTATCTATCAAATTAAAACTGATATAAATGGTAAATTACTAATATCTTTTTTCACATTATTACCAATCTTGATAATCTTTCCAAAAGATAAATTTTCTAATTTTAGCTTTTTTAACTTAGGGTTTGAATACAATACAAATTTAATAAATAATTTAAATCAAAATCTGATTTATACACTTTTTATAAGCTTAGGAGTAGTTATTGCATTAAGACTTTATAGGGAAACAATTAAAAATAATGATTATTATAAATTAAATCAAAAAGCTTTATCTATTGGCATTATAGGAGGACCTGCCTCAGGTAAAAAAGTTTTATCTAATGCAATTATAGATATTCTAGGAAATAATTCATCTTTGCTTATTAATGAAAATGAGTATTTAAAATGGAATAAAAACTTTAAAAAAAGCGATAAAAAAAATCTTATTAATATTAAATCAAAAAACCTATTAAAGTTAAATACAGATATAGATCTAATAATTAATAAAAATGTACCTAATAGAAAAACTATAAATAGTTCAATTTATAAGAAAAATAAAAGTAAATATTTAAATAAAGATTTTATAATTGCAACTGGTTATCATCTTTTCTTACCAAAAACATTAAATAAATTATTTGATATAAAAGTTTTTTTAGATCCTGAAAAAGCTCTTAACAAAAATTGGTTAGAAAATAAAAACGATAATGTAAATAATATTGTAGAAAATTATGCTCTGGTTGAAAAATATGAAGATTTATATTCTCAACAAAAAAACTCTTCTGACTTAATATTTAGTTTTTCTTATATCAATAAGGATATATTATCCTATAAAACGGTTCATAATTTGCCACTTAAAATGGATGTCTTCCTTAGAGATGGTATTTATGCGGAGAATCTATCAAAAGCATTAATATCTATATGCGGCGTAAAATTAAATTTGGATATTTCAAATACAAATTTTTCTTCTAAGATTTCAATTGAAGGAGATATATGGCCTGATGATATCAAATTAGCTGCTAATAAATTGGTTCCAAATTTAGATGAAATAATTGATTCAAATCCTAAATGGCATTCTGATACTATTGGATTAATGCAATTAATAATTTTAATGCAGATATCATACTCTTTAAAGTATACAAAGCAAAACTAAATGCCAATTAAATTAATTAAAGTAGAAAAATTTATAAATTTGCCTAAGGCTATAATTTTTGATACTGATAATACATTATATGCATATAGTCCTGCCCATAAGCTCGCATTAAATTCAGTTTTTATAAAGGCAGAAAGTTTATTAGATATTAAAAAAGATTTATTTGAAAAGAAATTTAAAGAAGCTAGATGTGAAGTCAAAAATAGAATACATAATAAAGCAAGTTCTCATAGTAGATTACTTTATATACAGAGAACAATTGAATTATTAGGTTTTAAGACAGAGCTACTATTAACGCTTGACTTAGAGCAAACCTATTGGAGAACATTTTTACAATCTTGCAAATTATACCCAAATATAAGGGAATTATTAGAAATGTTAAATAACTTGGAAATCAAGACTGCAATAATTACAGATCTAAATTCACAAATCCAATTTAGGAAAATTATCTTTTTTGGACTTGAACAATATTTTGATTATGTAGTTACTTCAGAAGAATCTGGGGAAGACAAGCCTAATAAAGCATCTTTTGAACTTGTTACAAGAAAACTAAAATTATTACCAGAAGATTGCTGGATGATTGGAGATAATATTGAAGCTGACATTAAAGGGGGTAATAATTGTGGTTTTATTACTTTACATAAATACGAATCAAATAAAGCAAAATCATATGAAAAGATTATACCTGATGCAAGTTTTAATGAATTTGGTTCAATTATACAACTTATTAAAAAAATTTCGACTGGTAAAGAAATATCTATTTGAGATATTATTTCTTAAAATAAGATTTATAAACCTTATTATTTTTGAATAATTTTCAAGTTTATTTAATTAATTCTATCTTGTTTTTATTTTTGATTTAATTTGATTTAATTTCATTTAAATAATTCTATTTTATTGAAAATTTATAATTATCATATCGTTTATATTTAATAAATTAGAATAAATAGTGAATAAAAAATTTATCTAAGAGCAAATAATTTAAAATATCTTTTATAAAATTCTTTTTAATTATTAAATATATTCTCTCTAAATATTGGAAAATATGGTTTAATAAAAAATAAAATCCTTTTTTAGATATCTCATTAAGAAGAAATCCTTATTTATTTTTATCTAAATAAAAATTGTTAAATAGAAAAATTTATGATAGAAAAAATCCTTATTGTTGCTTTAAAATATAGTTATGGAAATAAAAACTTTGGACCCTCTATTAATAAAGGTGCAATAGAAGATAGCTTTAGAGAACTAGGAATCAAGACAAAAACCATATGGATAGATGAACATAAAAGTGAATTTTTAAATCAACTTTTAATTAATGTTGCCAATGAATTCAAACCAGACTTGATTTTCTTTAAATTATTTAAAGATGAGATCTTTACTAAGACATTATTAAAATTAAAAAAAAGATTTAAAACTATTAATTGGTTCGGTGATGATTCTTGGAGATTTGATTCATTTACAAGATATTATGCAAATAAATTTACTTATTGCATAACTACAGATATTTATAGTATCGATAAATATAAGAAAAATGGACAAAAGAAAGTCATTATGAGTCAACAAGGTTCATTCAGTTCAAATTCTGAATACAAAAAAATTAAATATAAATATGATGTTTCTTTCATAGGAAGTAAAAATCCCTATAGAGAATGGTTTATTTATGAATTAAATCGAAAAGGAATCAATTGTTCTTGTTTTGGTAAAGGCTGGAATAATGGTGTTGTTACTTATGAACAGATGCAAAATATTTTTAGTACCTCAAAAATAAATTTAAATATTAGTAATAGCTTAAGTTTTGATCTTAGAGTAACTTTACATCAACCTAAGAATTTAATTGAAATTATAAAATCAAGATTCTTAAACAATCTTAAAATACAAAGTCAAATAAAAGCGAGGAATTTTGAGATACCAGTATTTGGTGGCTTTCAGCTTACAGATTATGTACCTTATATTGAAAATTATTTTAAGATTGGAGAAGAAGTTGCATGTTATAACAATATTGAAGATGCATACAGTCAAATAATATATTTTCTTAAAAATAATAAAAAAAGAGAATTAATAAAAAATAATTCAATAATTAGAGCAAGAAATAATCATACTTTCGTGTGTAGAATGAAAGAAATTATTGAACAGATTTCCTCTTACAATTAGATATGAAGTTTAATATTATTGAAAATATAGAAAATATAAAGTTTGAACCTATTAATCAAAAATACTTTAGTCATAATCTTTTAAATGATTTTCACTTTATTGCAATAAATGGTGAAGAAGAAAATATTATCTTTAAGGAAATAATTAATTGGGAAATCATAAAAATATTTCCTTTGAATTGGGCAAATAATAAATTTTATAAAAGAGTATTTAATAAAGAATTTTCAAAAAAAATTATGCTTTATATGATAAAAGATCCAAAACCAGTATATGAAAAAAATTATTCTATATATTCCAGTAAATTTATAAACAAAAAATTTAAAGAAATCTCTAATAATATTTCATATGATGCTAGAAGTTTCTACATGACAAGTAATCCGAGAGAATTTCTTGAGAAATTTTTAATGATATTTGGATTTAAATCATTAAAGTTATTAGATATAGATAATTTAAAATTAATTAAATTAAAACCTTTAAGTGAACCAATAGGTACTTTGGGTTGGGAAAGTTTTAGTGAATTTATTTCTTTTGCAAATATCTCTTGTAATTGGATAGTAATAAGAAACTTTGAATTTTTACCTTTTAACTTTTTTGAAAATGATAAAGATATTGATATTTTATGCAGCAATCAAGATATTTTTATAGATAAATTAAATCTAAAAAAAAGATCTTGGGGAATTTCCGCTTATCAAGTAAAAATAGAAGGGAAAGAGGTTCCTGTTGATTTAAGATTTCTTGGTGATGGTTACTTTGATAAGTTATGGGAATATAATTTACTCGAAAATAAAATATATCAAAATCAATTAGTACCAAGACCGAATGATTGTGATTATTTTTATACTCTTATTTATCATTGCAAATTACAAAAGGAAATAATTAAAAAGAATTATTATGAGATACTAAATAATTTAAGTATTAAATTAGATTTAGAACATTTACATAAATCTTTTATTAATGATGATTTTAAGAGTTCAGAAATACTTGCTAATTTCCTAAATATAAATAAATATAATATCTCTAAACCTATTGATAAAAATGTTAAATTTAATCAAAAATTTTATATTAAATTAATTAAATATATTAAAAAAATATCGATTCCAGAACCTCCACTAATAATAAGATTATTAATTTTGATACCATTACCATTAAGAAAAATTTTAATAAAATTAAAAAATTTTTTAAAAGTATTCGTTAAAACTAAAATATTTTTTAAAACATACTAAAAAATATAATTAAGATGTACATAAAAAAAAATAAATTAAAAAAATTAATAGAACCTTTTTTACATCATTTTATTGATAAAGAATCTTATGAAATATTTGAGTTAGATGCAAAAGATTTAATTTCTTATAATAGATTAGATTTAATTTATAAGATTTTATTTCTTAAAGGAATTAATAAACATAATAAAGATTATATTACTAACTCTTACCTAGAACATATAAGGGCTTTTAATTTTGGAAAATATTTTGAGTTTGGAAACCCAAATAAGAGTAGTAAAAATGATTTCTTAAAAGCCTTTGAGGATTTAGATGAGAGCATTAATATTAATGGTTTTGATGAAAATCTATCTATTATCCCTCTTTCTTCTGATGGATCAATTCTTAATGGTTCCCATAGAGTAGCGAGCTGTTTTGTTAGAAACAAAAAAGTAAAGTGTATTAAATTATCTTGTAATCCTTTTATGTATGACTATAATTTCTTTTTAAATCATTTGGTCAATCAAAACTGGTTAGAAGATATTATTTTAAACTATATAAGCGAAAGTAATAACTCTACATTGGCTTTAATTTGGCCTAGAGCAGATTTAAATAATAAAATTATAAAAAAATTTTTTAATAAAATTATTTATTTCAAGGAGATAAAATTAAATCTTAATGGCTTAGATCAACTTGTAAAAAACGTATACAAAGATGAGAAATGGATTGGAGAAAAAAATAAAAATTATGATGGCTCTATGTTAAAAACATCTCAATGTTTTAAGAAGAATAAATCAATTAAGTTAATAGTATTTGAAAGCAATAATATTGATGAGACTTTGAAAATTAAGTTAAGAATAAGAGAGATTTCAAAAATAAAAAATCATTCTATTCATACTGCCGATACCAAAAATGAGGCCATAAGAATCGCAAGACTTTTATTAAATAATAATTCTATTAATTTTCTTAATAATTTCTCAAATAATAAAAAGGAATATAAATATTTATTAGATCTAGAGGAATTTATTAAAAGTAAAAAATTAAAATGTGAAGAATATATGATGTCTTATAATTCATCTCTCTTTATTTATGGATTTAAAATTAAACCTACAATAAGAAGTTTTGAAATTTATAGTAAAAATTCAAAATTAAAAAATAAATTTTTTAATGTAATTAATAGAGATATATTAAAAAATTTTAATAATGATTTTTTGTATAAACCGGAGAATTATTTCTGGTTTAACAATATAAAATTCTTATCAATAAGAGGTATTATATGTCTTAATAATATTGGAGAACTTAAGCTTAATAATAGAATACTTATTAAGTTAAAAAGAATTAATATTGATTCTATATTTCATCTTTCTAAAAAGACTAGAATCTTAACTTCCTATTTAAAAAGCATTTTTAAATTTAAAGCTGTGAAATTTAGAAATTTTTTAAAAAAATTTATTTCAAATAAATTTAAATTTTTCGCAAACAACTCTTAATCAATTCTAATTCTGATGATGACAATCCTGGATAATTTCCACAGTAAAAACTATTAGAAGTAAGAAAGTCAGCTCCGGGACAGGGATTAGGACTACTTACATATTTCTTAAAAAAAGGTTGATTCTGGATATTACCGGCAATCATAGGTCGAATCTCCACTCCCGCTCCTGAAAATTGATTAAAATAAAAATTTTTTAATTCTGGTGTTCTGCAAACAATAGGAAATGCAAAAGGAGAAAGAAAATCCTGATGTTCATAGTTTACTTCCTGCAAATCTGAGTTTTCTTTAATAGCCTTATTAAGTATTAGGTGATTTTCATTTCTTTTGGAAATATTATCCATTAAATATTTTAATTGACTTAATCCTAAGAAACCGGTAATTTCTGTTGGTCTGAAGTTAAAACCTAATTCATAAAAAGTATACTTTGAATCAAATTCACTATAAATATTATTAGTTTTACGAATTTTGTACTGTTGATTGGCATTTAAATTTCTATCCCATCCATTAGACCTAACCATCTTCAACATTTCCTCTAGTTCACTATTGTCAGTAGCAACCATACCACCTTCAATAGTTGACATATGATGTGCAACGAAGAAAGAAAACGTAGAAGCAAGTCCAAAGTTTCCAGTCTTTTTACCAGATATCTTGCTGCCTAATGATTCACAATTATCTTCTATAAGAATAATCTTTCTTTCATCACAAATATTTCTAATTAGATCTAAATCTCCAGTAAATCCAAGAACATTCGTTATAAATATTGCATCTAGATCTATTTCCTCTATTACTTCTAAAATATTTTTAGACATAACATTAAGAGTCTCTGGGATGCAGTCAAGAGCAATTGGTTCCATGCCTAGCTGAATTATTGGCATTACATTAGTGGACCATGTAAGTGCAGAAAAACCAATTTTTGAACCATTCTTGATATATCCCAAATTCTTTAATGCCTGTAATAAAGCTAAATTTGCACTACCGCCGCTATTAAAAAGAATTGAATATCTTCTATCTTGAAATATTGAAAATTCTCTCTCAAATTCAGAGCATTTTGTCCCCATACTTAATTTATTTGAAGATAAAATGAAATCTGCTAAGGCCAACTTAGTTTTGTGTTCTTCAATGAAGGTATCTCTCATTAGAGGTATCATAAAATCTCTTATTAATACACACCCTTAAATTTTAAGTCTTTATAGTAATTTATAGTGGAAATTAAACCCTCTTCTAAACTAATTTTAGGTTTAAAACCAAGTTTCGTTATTTTGGATGAATCAAGTAATTTTCTTGGCATCCCATCTGGTTTTGAATTGTCCCAAATAATCTTGCCACTATATCCTGTAAGATCAGCTATTTTTAAAGCAAGCTCATTAATTGTAATTTCATAACCCGAACCAACATTGATATGTTCACAAGATTCATATTTTTCGAGTAGAAAAATAATTGCTTCTGCAGCATCTTCAACATTTAAAAACTCTCTTGAAACTCTTCCTGTTCCCCATAAAATTACTTTTTCTTGTGAGTTATCAACTCCATCAATAAATTTACGCACAAATGAAGACAAAACATGAGAATTGATTAGATCAAAATTATCTTTTATGCCATACAAATTACAAAACATTGGACAAATACAATTTATATCATATTTTTCTGAATAAAATTTTGCTAGTTTTAAGCCTGCAATTTTAGCAATTGAATAAGACTCATTTGTTGGCTCTAATAGTCCAGACAAGAGATATTCCTCCTTCATTGGTTGTTTACAATTTCTTGGATATATACATGAACTTCCAACAAAAACTAACTTCTGAGTATTATTTTTAGCTGCAGCCTCAATAACATTATTCTGAATCATTAGATTATCATAAAGATATTCGCATTTATTATTTTGATTAGCCTGGATTCCTCCCACTTTGGCAGCTGAAAGAATGACTTTATCAGGTTTATTCATATAAAAATAATCATTAACATCAGATTGAATCCTCAAATCAAGCTTATTTCTATTAGAGGTTATTATTTTATATTCATTATGTTTACTTAATTTATGAATTAAAGCTGAACCAAGCATTCCATTATGTCCTGCCACAAATATTTTTAATTTCTTTAAATTATTCATTCTCTAAAGTATGTCACTCTTATATATTTTAAAAATATAAAACAAATTAAACTTTTAATTTTTAAAATTTAATTTCTTATCATTATGGAGCCAAGCGGACTCGAACCGCTGACCCCCTGCATGCCATGCAGGTGCTCTACCAGCTGAGCTATGGCCCCAAGAGCTAAAACGTCAGTTATATCAATCTATTTAAAGATTCCTTTAATAACCTACGTAATTCCTATAGTACTTTATAAAGTTTTATTATTAAATTTTAGACCTTAAAATACGCCTATAGATTTACAAGTTGTAGCATGGTTTCTAGGTCTATTTCTTAAGTAATTCGTTTCTTATTGAAGAATTCATTTTGGTAAAAGGAGTATTTTAAAATTATTAGAAAGTAAAGGAAAACTTTTAAAGTAGCTAACAAAGGAATATTTTTTTAAAGGAAATATAAAAGAAAAATCAGAGTTTTTATTTTCAGAATATATGCTAGAAACTTTTCCAGAAAATGAACTCTAAATAAAAGTAAAGAAGTAATCTAAATTAAGATTTTAAATTAGTAGTTTACTACGAGCAAAAAAAAGAGGGATAAACCCTCTTTCAAATAAGAAATCAAAATCTAAACTTTGTTCTTAGAGATTTCAATAGCTTTTAGCTCAGTTTTTAATTCTTTTTCTCTTTCATCAAGATGTTTGACTTGAGCTTTATATGCTTCTTCAAGTCTTTTCTTTTGAAGACGAA
>MDTD01105583.1_pt1 | contig 20075 bp, 28 predicted proteins | sample 811221 | NCBI WGS metagenome assembly MDTD01 (sample SAMN05326646, study PRJNA326480) | marine metagenome | isolation source: seawater | place: Pacific Ocean: South West | collected 2011
AAGTAAATTCTCAGCCTGTGGATATCTAGCTTTTAATTTTACTATTTCTGCCTGCGTCTTTGCATCAAAGCCTTTTAATGATGGTTCATCTTTATCTTTATCTTCGTTCATGTCATGTTTCATTATTAGTCTTGACTTCGCCATTGTACTGACAAATGGTATATCTGCTTTATGCAATTTAATTAGTAAATCTTTATTCGAATCAATTTTATCAAATATTTTCATTAAAGGTAAAGGTGAAATCTTTTTTCCTTTTAAAGGTTCATATGCCACTCTAAGTTTTTCAATCATATCATCACTCATGACTGCGTCTTCATTTTGCATAGATGCGTTTACTTGACCACCAAAACCATATTTGTCTACATACCCAGATAAGTTAGAACTCATAGTTCCTATAGGTGCAGAAAAGCCAAATCTATTTTTCAGTTTGTTTTTCTTTTTGTTATCAACTTTTTTAGATAATTTTTTTGTAGCTACTGCTGAACCACCTGCCGCCGCCGCACTTGCTGGAGCCGCTATTTTTGTTTTAGTTACTGGCGGAGTATTTGTTTTAGTTACTGGTGGAGTGTTTGTTTTAACTTGTTTTACATCTGTTTTTGGTGCATCTACTTTTACTTCTGGTTTTTTCTTAACTGCTTTTGTTATTGCCTTAGTTGCTTTAACTGCACCCTTTGCTAATCCACCACCTATGATTGTAAGTGCCGCATCTGTTCCAATTCTTTTTGCTAAATCAGCTTTTGTGATCTCTCCTCTGTCATATGCTTTCTTTGCTTGAAATGCATCATATGCACTCCAGGCCGCACCACCTGCCCATACTGCCGCAGGTATAAGAGGTAAAAATTCTTTTAGGAGTCTTTCACCTTTGTTATTCATTTCAAGAACGATACCATCATCTAGGTATTCAACGAACTTACCTTCAATCATTACGTCACCGAATTCTAAACCTACGATGTCGCCTTCTTGTGGTATTTGTTCTATATCAGTATATTTCATAGCATATCTCCTATTTGTAGTATTTATCAAATAAGAGCTGTTTGTTCCTCAAATGGGATACTAGCTAGATTCTTCATCTTTGCTTCTACCATGATATCAAAGTCTTTACGGAAAGATCCTGCCCATTCATTAACGGCTGTATTCCACATATAGTCGCTATGGGCTCGTAATTTGGCTTTTTTGTAGCCTTGTTCTATTAATTCATTAAAATCTGGTTTAACGTCTACCGGTTGATCTTTGAGTAGATCTTCACGGCTAACACTATAATGCATAGTAGGCCTAACGCCACGCCAGCTATCAATAACCCGTTTGATGCGATCGTCACTTGATCTGATATATTCTCCGGCACTATGAACCCAGTGGTGGTGTATGTCGACAACGAGTGCTACCTCCTTTTCAAGTTCGAGTGAGGCGTCCAGGCCCCACGAGTTTTCGTCATTTTCGATAGTGATACAGTTTCTTGCCTCTGTAGACAATCTTGGAAGGACGTCTTTGATACCGGCTGGACCTTTTTTTCCTGAGATGTGGATATTACACTTGAAGTCTTGCCAATTCTTACCGTAGCCCATCCACCTAATGATATTCGCATGATATTCAAACTCCTCTATACTACGTTCTATAATTTCAGGATTATCACTTGCTAGTACGGTAAATGGACCTGGGTGCATACTAAGACGTACACCAAGTTGCCTTGCAAGTTCTCCTGCTCTACTATAATATTTAGCGGCATAGTCGTTCACATCTGTTCTCTTCCAGAAGTAACTCCAATCTGCCTGGGTGTAGACTGGCAGTTGATTACTGCCAAGCCTAACCATTCTTTGTCTTTCTGGTAAACTGCCAACCCATTCGATTAGATTGTATACTGCTTGACTATTGTGGACCATAATATCCCATAGCCTTTGCTCTGCTACATCTCTGTGTTGACTGTTCAACCATCTAACTGTTGTACATTTTTCAGTTAAAGGTCTTTGTATTTCTTCTAGGATTTTCTTTTTTTGTGTTTGGTCGTGATGTAAATATTTACAAGCGAAACCAACTTTACCTAAAGACATTTACTATTCCTATATTAATCTAATTTTGCACAAGTTTCTTTATCAGCATCTAGTCCTGATTCTTTATTGTACAACCAGACATAAGAATATGCAACCGAATTATCTTCTGTTACAGAACATTTCTTTCCAAAAGACAGTCTTGGATTTTCTGGTATTGCACTACAACCTACTAAGAATGCTAATGCAACCATTGACACTATTATTTTATTCATTAATCATCTCCTTGTTGGTTTTAGTATAACAGATTATAAGGGGGAAGTCAACCTATGTTGCCCAAGATTTATCTTGGTTTCTTTGACCACGTTGTATGATACGTTTATTGGTAATAATTGATACATGGTCGAATATAGATAATTTGTCTAAGTATACTTTGAATTTTTCTTCATCAAATGTATTGAAGTATTTGAATACCAATTCACCTTTATTTAATTCAGCTATTTTAACAAATTTTTTCATATGCTTTTCATTGATTAATTCATGGTGTAGACTTATATTAATTTTGGTATAATCAAGTAAAGTATTATACATTGAAACTGAAGCAGTTCCATTTGATAGTAATTCTACGTGTCCTACATTATTACACATTTTTACTATGTCTAGTATGTTAGGGTGTAATGTTGGCTCACCACCATTTAAGTTAAAATATACTTCTTTTCCTGGTGGGAATTTTATTTCATTAAATTCTTTCTGTATCTGTTCCCATGATGGAAACTCACTAGTGTAACTATGTATGTCAGGGGCACAATAAGTACAAGAAAAATTACATCTTCTTAATAAGTTCCAATCTACTACGAACTTTGTATTAATTAATAAACCTAGTTGGCCGCAGGCAACAATCTTACCATGATATAATTGATAAGTTTCTAGTATATCATTTGTTGCTAACTTTCTAACTTTTTCTCTTAATAAGAAAAGCCAATGTTCATTCAATGCTTTAGGTAGGTATATATCAGTAGGGCATGAGCATATTCCCACATTACAAGTCGTGGATTGGTTACCACAGGCTGTATAACCCGTTTTACCAGTCTGTGAATTAATATTTTTTGTGTGTGAAAATACTTCACAATCCCATCTTATAAAATCTGTAAGATTATTTTTGATAAGAAAATGTGTCTGTGTTGATCTAATTTGTCCATCTTCGGTGAGTACGACAAAGTCGTTTTTAGAAATCATTTTATGCTACGCCGTTTTTACGCAACCATTCAAATATCTCTTTATTACTGAACTGTGGACTTCTTCTATGACTTTCTGGTAATGAATCCCAATCTTTTAATGCAGGGTGACTTTTGTTTTTTGAACTAAAGTACAATCCATAATGCCAACCTTCTCTTAACATTTCGTCACGCCATCTATTATGATGCCACTTGTTGAGATCGAATATTGCTTTTTGTTTAACATCTTCGTCGATGTCTATTTCAAAATCTTGCATTGTGTCATATTGATTTGAAATCTCAATATTAAAATCTGGCATATATTTGTATTCCCAAGCAGAAACAACAACAAATGTTTCATCTGCTGTCATATCTCTTTTTAGTGGAACTACATAACTATGCGGTAATGGACTTTCTTCGTTAGTGCCATATTCCATACTTACTTCATGGTCACCATGTCTGTATGCAAATGCTATATCATCTGGACCAAACTCTTTTACTGTTTTTAACCATTCAGCAACGAGTTTGGAATCCAGTGGTTCTTTTGTTTTTAATATGATGTGGTGTTGATACATTAATATTTTCTCTCTATCGTATCGTATTTTGCTTCAGCTGAAGCTGATCCTGTATATGAAGATCCACTTGTTGAAGTAGGACTTGCAGTTGTTTGTACCACAATCTTACCTGGGTTTTCACTCGTACTATTCACATATAGTCCAAACCATGCCGCACCTGCACCAACTACAACACTGACTAAACCAGCCTGTGGCATACTTGGTTCTGGCAAAGCCATAAACCATTCAGTTACTCTCCATACTAGATATATGTACATTGTAATAAATGCACGTGGAAAAATACGTAATTTATCAAACCAATAAGGAAATGCTTCAAGCCACGTAACCTTACCATCTTTGTTTATATCTGTTGACATTGTATTGTACTCCTATAGTGTATAGTACTATTTATCTATAGTCAAAAAGAAAAGCCCAGTACACAATTAAGTATACTGGGCTTTAAAATTGTTTTATGATCTATAAATTAGATATTATAGACCTGCGTCTGCTACTGATGCACCCGCTAAAGTTCCACCTAATGCTTGGATCGCTGTTTCCATGTCCGCCGCTGACCATGAAGAATTCTCCATGTATAGGTTGAAAGCACCACCTGATTCAGCACCTAAACCGATAACAGTACCTTTTTGTTGTACTGCTTCTACGAATTTTTCTAGGTCTTCACCTGGAGCTACTTGAGCATCAATGCCTGTTGCACCTGATATTGCAAATACTGAAATTGGTGCGCCAAAGTTTACTTTACCGAACTCAATTACGTTTGCTGGATTTCTTGTTGCCATTTTTAGTTCTCCTTAAAATGTATATTTAAATGTTCTGTAGCTTTTGCTACTACATTTATTTATCATCTTTGTTATCTTTTGACGGTTTTTAATTCCACAAATATAGTCCATTGTACGGTTCTATTTGCTTCACCTTGTACCGTTATTTTTAAACTACCGTTTAAAGTGTCTGCAACAACGTTCGCATTCCACCCATCATCGTTCTCTACTAATATTTCTTTAGCAGGACTGCCAACTAATGAGGTAGTTCCACTAGTTCTATCTATGATTCCTTTAATTTTTACACCATGATGTTCTGTGCTATCTGCACCTACAACATGAATATCGTACATAACTGTACTGTTATCTTCTATTTCTATTCTATTACCACTCATTAATAATGCTTCAGTAACTGCATCATCTGTTGTCGTAATAGATATAATAAAATTATCTTGTGAAGCCGCTACAACATTAGAAACTTTTGCTACCTGACTTACATTGGCTTCAAATACTTTATCTCCAGTTGTTGCACCTTGAATAGCTGAATCAACATAAGTTGTAGATGCTAAACCTGCTATACTTGGAACTACAGGTTTATTTGATAAGTCATTATAATCACCTGAGAATAGATTTGGTCTATTAACTAAATCGTTATAGTCTCCACTGAACAAGTTAGGTAAATTTTGTAAATCTGCATAATCAATACTATTGCCTATTGCCGCACCTAATGAAGATAAACTTACCGAACTAATAATTGTATCTGGATCAGGTTCTATATTTAATAATTGTAAATCAGTACCAACAAGTTGTAAACTTAAATCTGCATTACCTGCTGGTTTATTAAGTAAGTCATTGTAGTCACCTGAGAATAAAATTGGTGTGTTTGTTAATGCATTATAATCACCACTAAAGTGTGGTCCACGTTCTGTTAATTTTTGATCTACATATGCTTCTGTTGCATAGTTACTTCCACCAACACCTGTTGTTGCATCTACCGCTGGTGCCCATTCTGTTCCATTCCATTTTAAAATTTGTCCTGTCTGAGGTGCTATACTGCTTACGTCCGAAAGTCCTCCTAATGAAGTAGCACCTCCACCTCCACCTGAGTTGTTAACCCATATGTAATCTGAACCATCCCAACCTAGAACTTGCCCCGATGCCGCCGATGCTTTGTTAAGATGCGTGTCTACACTAGCATCTGTATAAGATGATCCACCTGCTCCACTTAATAAATTAGTTGTGTCTGTTAAATCTGAAACGTCTACAGGAACATCAGATTCATTTGCTAATGCTACCCAATTACCTGCATGAGCAAAATATGCTTTACCAGTTGCGTGTACGTGTGCAAACATTCCATGATATGTACTTGCACTTGGTAAATCTGCTATTGTAGCATAAACATTTTTATATAAAAGTTTACCAGTAGTAATAATATCATTACTACCCATATCTAAACTAGAACTAGTAATTGCCGCTATAGCATCTGCATCAGTATAACTTGTAGGTATAGTCGGCGTGTTATTAAGATTATTGTAGTCTAAATAATACTGACTATCAAAACCATCTAATGTATCTGCATCAGTCCCACCGCCACCGGTTGTTATATCATCTGCTGGTGACCAAGAATTACCATCGTATTTTAATACTTGACCTGCTGATGCATTTGTAGTATCAACATCAGTTAGCCCACCCAATGCTGTGGCACCACCTCCGCCTCCGCCTGGTATAGCATTAATTTGTTGTTGTACCCATAGTTGTGTAGCATATCCATTTAGACTTGGAATAGTAGGTGTGTTAAAAAGGTTATTGTAATCGCCATCAAAGAACGTGGCGTTTGCAATAGCCGTATTAATTTTTCCATCTATTGTTGCACCTGTATCAAAGTTTGCTATGGCCGCTGAAAGATCTGCGTTTGTAACATAGTCACTTAAATCAGTGGGTCCTGGAAGTGCGGCAATCTTTGCGTCTACATAAGATTCTGTAGTTTTACCATCTATTAATGCTGTTAAATTTGTTACTGAAGTAGATAGTGCAGTCGTGGTTGCATAGTTACTTAAATCTACTGTTCCTCCACTATTGATATTTGCTATTAATGCATTGACTTGATCGATTGTAGTAAAACTACCTGCTGTATTTTGAAATGCTTTTTGGGCCGTAGAATATACTAGAATATCACCATCATTAATATTTTCTAAATTAATTTCTGGTAAAGGTTGATTTTGAATACCGCCGCTGAATGCTTTAATGGCCAAAGTTTATATCTCCTATAATAGAATCACTACTTTGTCAATTGAACCATGTAATGCAGGATCATATGAAGTAGCACCAAGGTAAGCTCTGTCGACTTTACATCTTAAGTACACGAAGTTTCCTTCAAAACTGATACCCTTGGTTGCACTTTCAGCAGTGAACTGATAATAAGGAGTTACAGAATCTAATTCAATAGGGAACCAATCGTCATCAGTAGGATTTTCTACGATTGTAGCTTCCAAGTGTATTCTACCTGTAAAGTTTACTACGTGAAAGCTCATAGTATGTAAGCCATCACTGAAACCATAGTAACCGTCACCTTTGACTGATTTACTTGTATATGATAATTCGTTCTTATTTGTTAATAAAATTATGGAACTAGCCATGTATGTTCTCCTTAAATCTACAAGTATTTATCTAATCTATATCGTTTACTTGTATGATTGTCTCTATATTGATGTTTAAACGATCATTAAATGTTAATTTAAACAACATTATAGTCTCTTCGTTGGTGGCAAAAACTGTAGGAATTGGTGCTAATCTTTGACTTTTTCTATGATACCCTAGATAGGCTCCCATAGTATTAACTATCCTGGATTCAGCTTTTTTAAAGTTACTATAAATCCACCTTACTATTTCATGGCTTTCTTCTTTACTGATAGGGCGATCCCAATTATGACTGCATTGTACTCTGTGCTTGTATTTGCCAAACCATAAAGATTCTCTTAAAATAATCTTCCTATCTTTCTTCTTTAATAGTTCTTTGTGCTTCTCCCCTATAGGACTCTGTATTGATACTATCTTACCTTGTAAGAAATCATTTTTTAATATATCATCAATTATGTATTTGCTTGATGTATACACTAAACAATCATATGTTGATTTACCTCTATTGATATGTTTCACTCCTCTCCAGCCTGGAAAGTGTGCATCTTTTGAAAATTTATTGTAACTGAATTCGTAGCCTAGTGGAATTGATTTTAACTTTATACAAGTATCGTATAATCCATAAAATAATTTTAATGTTGGCTTATTTTCCATTAATCACTAGCTCGTCTTTCTTCCATTCTACTGTTAAGTTCAGCTTCTGCTTACCATCTGTATCTAGTAAGTATTTAGCTAATGGAAGTTTTACTTTTTCGTTAATTAGTCTTGCTAAAGGTCTTGCTCCCATTTGAGGATCATATCCTTCATCTTCTAGCATAGTCTGTAATGCTGGGCCCCAAGTAATGTTTATATTTCTTTGAGCTACATAACTTTCTAATTCGTTTAAAAACTTAATAACAATACTATTCATGTTATCACGTGATAATGAATTAAATTTTACTATACCATCAAGCCTATTACGAAATTCAGGCGAGAAGTAATTGTTTATTGCTTCATCTACGGCTTTATGATTATAAGTTTCTTCATTGAAACCTATACTTTTAATTGAAGCATCTCTAGCACCCAAGTTACTGGTCATAATAATTATTGCGTTTTTTGCATTTACTATTTTACCAGTACTACTTGTAATCGTACCTTCATCTAACAAACTTAATAATACACTCATTAAATCTGGGTGTGCTTTTTCTACTTCGTCTAGTAATAATACACAATTTGGATTATCTTCTAGTTGAGTAATCAATAATCCATCACCTGCTTTACCGTCAGCAAACCCAACGTATCCTGGTGGTGATCCAATAAGTTTTGATACTGTATGACGTTCTTGATACTCTGCCATATCATAACGTATTAGTTTCATACTCATTCCTTGTGCTAATCTTTTTGCTAATTCTGTTTTACCAACACCAGTTGGTCCTGTAAACAAATAACTGGCTATAGGTTTAACAGGATCTTTTAATCCTGCCATACTAACTGTAATACTATCAACAACACGATCAATAGCACCTTGTTGACCAAATACAGTTTTTTCTAAAAATTCTCTTACTTCGCTGTGTTTAGTAGCGGTTTGTTTATCTTTTATATTACCTAAATGTTCTTCTGGTATTGTAGTAAGTTTAGATACTTCGGCTCTGATTTCATCTTTACCAATAACCTTCACACGATCTTTTGGTGGTAATATTTTATTGTATGCACAGGCTCTATCAACTACGTCAAATGCTTTATCAGGTAATTTTTTATTGAACATATATTGATGACTTAAATCAACGGCTAGTTCACAAGCCTCTTCTGTAATTTCTACGTCATGATATGCTTCATAAGAAACTATAGTTTGTTTTAATACTTCCTTGGCATCTTTTACACTAGGTTCGTCCACAGATACTTTTGTAAATCTACGAGCAAGTGCTGTTTCTTTTTCAAATACTTTTCTGTATTCTTCATCTGTTGTAGCACCGATAACTTTTAGCTTTCCACTTGCTAATGCAGGCTTTAACATATTACCTGCGTCCATGGATTGGTTAGTACTACCTGCACCAATTATTTGATGTATCTCATCTATGAATAAAATAATATCTGGTTGCTTCTGCAATGCTTCTCCTAGTTGCTTCATACGTTCTTCGAAATCACCTCTGTATTTTGTACCAGCTACTAGTTTTGTCATATCAAGTTCCCATACAGTTTTATTTTTTATAACATCTGGAACTTTTCCTTCAACAATTAATTTTGCTAATCCTTGTACTATTGCAGTTTTACCTACACCACTGCCACCTGTTAAAACACAATTTGATTTTTTCTTACGTGCCACGGTTTGAACTAAATCTCTCAATACATCTCTACGACCTACTACGTCATCAAAGTCTTGTGATTCATCATTTAAGTTATTACAGTATTGTTTTAATACTGCAAGTGGAGTCTGTGGTCCTTGATTTGCATAAGGATCCATACCTGGTGGTATAGCAGTAAATATCGTTTCAATCTGTGCTTGAGCCGTATCTTGCATCCATGCCATGACTTTATTTTTATTAAGTCCACATTGATCTGCATATGTTGCCGCCACACTATGTTCTTCACCTAATATACTTAATACCAGATCTAATTGATTAATTGCTTTTTTACCTTGGAATAATGCTTGAGTCAATGCTCTATTAAAAACTCTTTCTAACATTTGAGTCTTAAATGGATTTGGTTCTTCTTTTTTATTTTTAATTAATTCTTTACATTCATGTTCTAAATAATTAACTAATGCAATTTGTAACTGTTCATGATCAGCTTGAACTTCATAACACATAGCCTGCACTTCTGGGTCATCTAATATAACCGCAGATAAGTGTTCTATTGTGACATATTCATGTCTAAATTTTTTGGCCAGATTGATGGCAGTTATAACAATTTTTTCAATATCAGTCATCTTTCAATCTTTTAATTATTTCTTGAACATTATCTTTGTTCACTGTTGGTATGTTTACTTTTACGTTAATTCTCAAGTTTCCTCTCTTCTTTGTTCTCCGGTTATATAAGCCTTGCCCTTTTACGACAATAATACTTCCGGAATCTGTATTTGGTGGAATTTGTACTTCGATGTATTCACCTAAAGGAGATGTAATGACAAATGTCTTTTGTTTCATTATGTCTATTATATCTAACTTTTTATATATAATAACATTATTTCCTTGTCTTGTAAAGACCTTATCTGCCTTTTCTTTAATGTTTATTATATACTTTTTACTGTTCTGAGTTACCTTAAATCTATCATTTTTTAAAGCACCTGCTGGTATTTTTATCTTTATGTATAATTCTTTTTCTTCATCTACTACAACAAAACCTTGAAAACCATTTATTTGTTGCTCTATAGTTAAGTATATATCAACATATTTAACATCTTTACCTTTCTTAACAGGTACGTGTTCTTTCTTTAAAATCTTTTCGTATGCTTCACTGACGTTTAACCAATCAGCAATGGAGCCTCCTTTGTCTGGATGCATTTTAATTGCTAATCTTTTATATGCTTTTTTTATCGCGGTTAGCGATGCGTCGGGTTCAACGCCAAGAATATACCAAGGGTTACTGATCTTCTTCATCGTCCAGGTACTTTTCGTAAGCGGCTATAATGGATTTTTGTTGTTTTACCAACTTAATTATATCAGCCATGTTTAGCGATAAGTTTTGATATCCATCATCTGTTACTGCAAAAAGTACGAGGTCTGTTTTACTGTCTTTTAGTTTTGCAAACACTTCTTCCACGTTATCCGGAGTAAGAACTATCCACTCCAACGGTCTTGCATCATATCTATCAACGTTAGGAACTTTTAATGAATGTTTCTCCACTGGTGCAGTTTGTATTTGCAATAACTTTGGAACAGTTAATGCACTACATCCTGTCAGAGTTAGGAGTGCCATTAATGCAATTAATATACTCTTTTTCATCATATTCACCTTTCGCAGGCTTCTGCCCACTTAATAATTCAAAACATCTGAAGACTTCATTTGAACCCTTATTGATTCTTTCTTCGATATAATCTGGTAATTCAATAGCCAGCTCACCAAAGTCTCTTTTAGTTCCGTCTTTAGATTGATTAAAGATTGTTTCTAGTTCTTTAACGTTTCTTCTACTTTCAGCAAATTCGTCAGTTAGTGTTACTAATGCTTCATTTGCTTTTTTTAAGTCTTTTTGTAAGGCTAATGTAGTTTGCTTTTGTATCTCTACACTAGTCTCCAATGTTGCCTGATTTTTAGCATAAGCCAATAATTGCTTTTGTGTATTTTGATAATACCAATAGGCTATACCGGCGAATACTGCAAATGCAGTAAACATTATAAAATAAACTTTTAGTCTTCCAAATATTCCAAACATAAATTTATTTATACCTAAAAACTATACGACCTTTACTAAGATCATATGGTGACATTTCTATGTCAACCGTATCGCCAGGCAAAATTTTAATATTATTTTTTCTGATCTTTCCACTCATAACACTTGTTACTTTGTGTCCATTATCTAGTTCTACTTTAAAAAAAGAACCAGGTAATGATTCTAACACACGACCAGAAAATTTAATCAATTCTTGTTTTGCCATGTGCTAATATTTATTTAAGAATTTTATTCTTTCTGTGATGTTTTTAGCGTCGTCTTTATTTGCTAATAGATAATCGTAACTACTGCTAATAACGAACCGGTCAAAATTGTCTTTACTCCATGATTTTGGAATATCACCACTTCTAAAAGCCTTAAATCTAAAATCTTTAGCTAAATTATCTGCTCTTGTTACGTCCTTTAATAGCTTATCAACAGAGTCAAATAATTTACTATTTCTTTCTAATTCAACAAATACTTTATATGTACCATCTTTGCTAGGTCCAGGAGACACATCAACGTCTATTGATTCATGACCTGTTTCTAAAAATTGACTTAAATCTTTTGCAGGATCGCTATCTTTTATATCAAATGCTACTACCACTACATTTTCATCTTTACCAATTTTACTTTTATATTGGTCTATACTGAAAATTGGAGAAATTAAATCTTCTAAATCATTATTTTGAATACTCATTACTTTTCACCTTCTGGTTGTGACTGTGCTATAGCATCGACGTTAGCTTGTTCTACTGCATCACTGTTTATAGCTTGGTCTTCTATTCTTAGTTTACTTGCCTCAATATCATCCATAAACTTTCTCGGTACCACTAATGTAACTAACCAAATTGGTTTTTTAATTATTTTAGCTCTAGTCTGACCTGGTCTTTTTTGACTATAATTATCTTGTCCTTGGCTATCATCTGGACTCTTTAACTTGGCCGCGGTTTCCAGTTCGTCTTTAGCATAGTAAACTTTGCAACCATGTTTTAATAATCTTTCAGCACCTACTGGGTCTGGCATAAGTTTATGAGGATACATCAAAGTTATTGTAACCCAATATCTATCAATATGAGGTCCTTCAACTATTTCTCCTTCTTGCCAATTCTTATAAGCATATATGTTCGCATGATCGATAACACCTTCTAAGTTCATAAGTGTCTCTAACGCACTATTTCTGCTTGTATTAGCTTTCAAGTTATCTAATATGTAATTTTGATCCATTATAATATTCCTTACTTTACTATTATTTATCACTTTAATTTAACATTCAGTTAATTAGAGATTTTCAATGTTAAATACTATTGAGCAGGCAAACTGGGCCTACCATCCCGAATACAGGAGTTAATATGGCTAAACGAGCTCGAAAAACAAAAAAACAACAACACTATCAACAACATTACGAAAACAGTAACGTAATCCACGTACAAGACGCATTTAGAAAACGTAAAAGACACGTGACTATTATTCCACGTAATATAGCTCAAGAAGACTATGTAACCATGCTTGATGACCGTAGAAAAAGCATTGTTTTTTCTATGGGTCCTGCAGGTACAGGTAAAACTTTACTAGGCGTTTTGTCAGCAATTGATGCATATAATAATGGTGCGTGTGAAAAAATTGTGATTACTAGACCAGCTGTTTCCGTTGATGAACAACATGGATTCCTACCTGGAACACTTGTTGAAAAAATGGCACCATGGACAAGACCTATTTTTGACGTCATGGAAGAATATTGGTCACCAAAAACAATCGAGTCTATGATCGAGGACAATGTTATTGAAATTGCCCCTCTGGCTTATATGAGAGGTAGAACGTTCAAGAACAGTTGGATTGTTGCTGACGAAATGCAAAATGCGACATCATCACAGATGAAAATGTTGTTAACACGTATAGGCGATAATTCAAAAATTATAGTAACAGGAGATTTAGCACAACATGATCGAGGTTTTGAAAACAATGGCCTCAAAGAATTTATTAATTTGTTAAAACAGAAACAAAGTAACTTAATAGGTGTAGTAGAATTTACAACCAAAGACGTGGAAAGACACGTTGCAGTTACTGAAGTTTTAACAATTTATGGAGATAACGAAATTTAACAGTTAACAACGATGTCAACTATTTTTGGTTCATTTGCCTGCTTGTTCATACTAGACCTCCATTTCCATTAGATCCTTGAACTCCCAAATCATATCTGCGGCTCCACCAAACATACCTGGTCCTACACCTTTGGTATATGTAGGTTCTGGTCCTGGTCCTACCCAAGTTAAAGATGGTATACTTTGTTTTTTACGGTCTAGCTTATGCAAATGAGCTGGTTTTAATCCATGACGTTCTGTCATATCATACATCTCAATATCTGGCATAAATTTCATCTTGACTTGCATTGCTTCAAATTCAGTCAATACAACACAATCATTCTGACCTTTTATGGTCACACTCCAAACTTTAGTTTCCAATGATTTAGTTCCTTCGCATTTGTGCGATTTCTGTGGCTTGTTTAGATCCTGTTTTATCATCTTCATCTGCAAATACAGGAACCAAATTACTTTTGTGCATCATTGCGATACCTACTAATTTACGTTTACCCGTATATTGCATGGAAGGTCTTTTGGTAGCAGTACCAATACCATCTTTTGCATTGCTACTAGGAACCTTGGGTGATTCTCTATGATATGCAGAATCTGAGTGATGCCATGGAGTTTGTACTGCTCGAGGTTCTTGTTTAGGTTTATAGACACCATGAACATAGTCAATATATTCATCTAGTGTCATCATTGCTAGACCTTTTTCTTTATAGAATTTATTTTGCTTACGCCATCCAGCCACATAATGGTCAGGAGACTTTCTCTTCTTTGCTTTACGTTTTTTAGTATTCAACGTGGTGAGACCACGTGCTAGATGCATAGTCATATAATAACTCCATTACAAAATTATACTAATAATATAACACTTATTCTTGTCAATGTCAAGCAAATTTTATACCATCAAATCTAAAATCTGTGTATTCTTCCACCAATATTTTCCAGTTTTTTAGGGGTTGGCTGTCTATGATATTGAGTAATTTATAATATTCGCTTATATCTTGTTGAAATATTTTGGCTATATCTATTCTATCTACGTGTACACCTTGATCTTCGAACTTACTTTTATAGTGTATATAACCTTCATTGAAATCTTCAAACACAGGTAAATCACCATCTGTAGGATGTGGCAACCCATGCCATTTAGGTGTTATGCTATATTGAAATTTGGGCCTATGTCTAGGACGATAGAATTCATGATCTGCTTCTAATATTCCTAATATATCTTTATCGCCTACTTCTACTACTATATGATTTGTTATGTTAGTATCTTTGTTATGTATTTTTTTAAAATTATCCCATATAAAATTTAAGTAATGATATGGATGTATTTTAATTATTAATTTATCAAAATCTCCTACACCCATTTCTTCACCTTTTTCTATAGCGGTATAAAAATGAGTACGTTCTATTTCCCAATGTTCACCTTCATGGTTTTGAAACTTTCTAGTTTCTGGTACCCATACTCTACCTTGATGTGCTATAGGTTCTTGTCCAGGTTTTGTAGTTTCTGTTCTAATGTCTAAAAGATCAATACGTGGGAATCCTTTATGCATATTGATAAACCAAGATAACCATTCTCCGGGTAATCCCATATTAAAAACTATCGTGTAAGTTTTAGGTTGAGGTCTTGTTAAAACAGGCATAATTGTTTAGGTCCATATATTAGGTCAGCTAACTTTTCGTGATAATCATACAAGTATACTCCTCTGAACTTATCTTGTTCTGGTACCACTCTTAATGTTCTTTGTAGATATGGTTCCTCAATATCCAATGCAGTTCTTATATCACCTAAAATTTTGATCTTGTGTATATTTCTGTTACCATATCTTAATTCTACTTTATCACACATATCACGGGCTTCTTTTTTAAATGTTTCTGGTAAGTTACCTGCCCTGAAGTGTTCAGGAAATAATAATAATCTAACATTACTTTCACATCTGTGATCATATATAAAATCATAAAAAGTTAATAAATTATCGTAATTGAACATTTGATAACTGCTATTGATAAAAAAGTCGAACCAATCTTTGTTTATCTTTTTATACTCAACTAACTTACCACAAGTATCTTCCATTTGACTCCAGGTGAATACCTTATTACTTCTCATATATTCAAACAAAGGTCCTACCGCGTCTATGCTGATATCTAATGTAAGTTTTTTAACTTTATTAAACTTTTCTAGCTTTTCAAAATTAAGTTTAGATCCATTTGTAGTGATAACTATGTCAAGCTCTTCTGGCTTACCATGTTCTACAATTAAGTCTATAAGGTCATATGGATCATCAGTCATAAATGGTTCACCACCCGTCATCCATATACTTTTTATACCAGGAAGTATGTTTAAGTTATTTTTTAAATATCCAATAATATCATTGAAGTTTTTTTGATTCTGAAACGGAACTTTTTTGTATTCTAATGGAAACTTTTCTAACATATGTTTGTTTTCGGGTATCAAACTATTACTAAAGTTTGCACTACACATTCTACATTTGAAATTACATAAGTTAGAAAAATTAACGAACAAATGACTTATTTGATTGTCTAATAATTTTGGCGTACGATAAGGCTCTGGGTTACCTAACTTCTTAATTTGATCATGACGTAACCAATTCATACGTTGACTACGATAACCTTTCTTCTCTTTACTTAGACAGCTGGTACAACCGTACGTGTCCCATTTACCAGCCAACATATCTTTTCTTAATCTTTGCATATGTTCGCTATCATAATGACTACCCATATTATCATCACTCATCATGCATCTTGATATATGTCCACTAGGGTGCCAACTTATAGTGTTAAATGGAATAGGGCACCAACTGTTACTATGCAAATTTTTCCATTGATCATTCTCTACGACTTTTGTTTCTATCTGATCAGCAGGTATGACGTGTTTTTTCGGATCAAATCTCCATAATGCAGGATTACTCATATATAAACTCCGCCAATCGTGGATGATAATCTTTTATATTCATATTTCTATATTTGTCCTGTGCTATTGTAAGTTCTTTGAATTTATTAATCATAGTTTCACTTGCTTGTTCTTGTAACAAATTTTTACATATATCCATATGCGTTCTTTTAAATCTTGGATCATTAATTACTTTATAATCATAAATTTTATCAAATTGTTCTTTTCTGTATTCATATGGTAATACATTGAGTCTAAAATGTTCAGGAAATATTAACATTCTAGTATTATTTAATGCTCCTGCTTTTCTACATACTGCATCAAATTCAAGTACTGTATCGTAGTTATATGCTTGTATACTAGCATTAAAACACATATGGAACCAATTGCTATTTTGTTTTCTAAAATAAGTTAAGTCATCTATTAACTTACTCATTTGTTCCCAAGTATATATACCTGCACTACGCATATATTCAAACATAATATTAGGTGCATCTATACTTAAATCTAATTCAAAGAATTTTAGTTTATCAAATTTTTGTAATCTATCTAAATCTACCTTTGAACCATTTGTAGTGATAACCATATCTGTTTCTGATTCATTTCCACTTTCGGCTAGTATATCAATTAAATCATAACAGTTATCATCCATGAAAGGTTCACCACCCGTTATCCATATACTGGTTACATTTTTTAAACTTTCTGGATTTTCTTTTAGATATGTATTAATAAAATTTCTATTTTTAATATTCTCTAATTTTACTTCTTTACGTAATCCTAATGTATGCAGATGTTTATGCTCTGGTATTAAACTATTACTATAGTCTGGACCACACATTCTACACTTAAAATTACATATATTACTATAATTAATAAAAAGGTGGTTGACTGGATTTCCTGTTACTTTTGGTTTTATAAATCCATCTGTATTCTTAAAATCTGAGGGGCTACGTTGTAACCACTTTTGTCTTTGACTTATATTACCTTGTTGCTCTTTCTTCCAACAAGTCATGCACCCTTCTTTATCCCAGGTGCCAGCCAACATATCATGACGCAGTTTTTGCATCTGAGGGCTGTCAAAAGTTTCACCCATCGGCGTATTACTCATCATACAACGAGTTAAATTACCGGTTGGGTGAAACGAAATAGCATTAAAAGGTATAGGACACCAACTAGTGCTGTGAGTATTTTCCGTCACTGCCTACATCAATTCAAAATGCGGTCCATCAATAAATGGTCTACGACCTTGACTTCTTCTAAGATCAATATATTCATTCATTGCATCCTGCATTGAACTGTCCCATTCACGTAGATCAGTTATATGCCAAGCGGCACCCCATCTAATCTGGGTATCATGCTCGTCTGCGGCAATCTTCATTGCATCAGCAATATCGTCATATAGGTTCATTTCCCATGATCCTCTACTACCAATGTAAGCCATCAAGTCAACTGCATTGCCTTCAAGATGCTTAGACTTCATTGTCTGTGATGCACCTTTGGCGACTAGTTCACGTTGTTCTTCTATTGTTCGTAGACCGCATATTACTCCAAAATCAATTTTGGACATGGTAATAGCCGTTGTCACAACTTTTACCAGTTTCGGGTTTACACCCTCTAGTCTTGACATACTTCTCTTGCTTAACTTAAAGGCCATTAATTATTATCCTTCTGACTTAACTAATGTGAACACGCCATAACCTATAGCGGCCCAACAGATAATGTTCATTGGAATTATTGCTGAAAAGAATAATCCAATTAAACCTACTGCGATTAACATTCCGCCATCTAGTGATGTACGTTCTGTGAATCTATCTTTAATCCATGAAAACATAATATTTTCTCCTCTATTTAAAGTTACTAACGTTATCGTTAGCAATTTCTCTCGCAAGAGCTCTGATATCTTCTACCAGGAATTGTTTAGAGTCTGTGTTACCTAACACTTCAGCTTCTTGGAGCAACTTTATCTTATCTAAAATTACCATAACTTTAGCTTTGATATCGTTGGTTGAATGTATAAAAGTCATATTTCGTTCCTCTGTATACTTACTTATTTATCTTATATTATACACGTTGCCAATAAAAAAGTCAATATACACTTTTAAATATAGAGTTAATGTTGGTTATATACGTATTAAATACATAATAGTTAAGAAGGAGTCAGCCCAATAGTAGATCCAATCTCAGCGATTGCGGTAGCAACCACGGCTTTTAATACAGTTAAAAGGGCAGTCGCCATCGGCCAAGATTTCGAAAACGTCGTAGGTCAAATGGGTAGATGGTTTGGTGCTGTGAGCGACGTTAGAAAAGCTTCTCAAAATAATAAAAAACCTCCACTATTCAAAAAATTATTTGCTTCGGGTTCTGTTGAAGAAGAAGCTCTTGCATTATTAATTCACGAAAAAACAATCAAAGAACAAGAAGCTGAATTACAAACGTTATTAAATTGGCGTTATGGATTTGGCACGTGGAAAGAATTGATTGAGATGAGAAGAAAAATTAGGCAAGAAAGAGAAGAAACAATATACAGACAGCAGGAAAGAAAACAGGCACTATTAGATGGTATTCTGATTATTTTTTTAATCGCACTTTTAGCTAGTGTACTCATTGGATTTATTTGGTTAATGAAGACCCAAGGTATTATATAAATTATGCTAAAGAGTCGTGTTGTATTGATCTAAATGGAATTACTTTTCCATTCTCATCAAATATCATTTCTCCGTCAACTGATCCACCCATAATTTTTTTGCCATTTTGACCAACATATAAACATGGTTTGATCTCTACTCCGTTTAGCATTCTTTTCCAGTTATGAGTTTTTTGCCCTCTTGTTGCTTTAAATCCTGCCATAGATTCTCCTTTTAGAATCTATTTATCAAATAGTTGGTGGTCCCGCCTGGATTCGAACCAGGATCGCTCTCTAATCTGGAGACTATGCCGAGTATAAGCCGGGTGTTTTACCGTTAAACTACAGGACCTTCCAATGTGGTGCGAGTGGAGGGAGTCGAACCCACACACCATAATTGATAACGGATTTTAAGTCCGTTGCGTCTACCATTCCGCCACACTCGCTTTATTGGCCTGCCCGGAGAGATTCGAACTCCCGACCCACGGCTTAGAAGGCCGTTGCTCTATCCAGCTGAGCTACGGGCAGAGTATTACTGTTTTATATTTGTTGAGGTTCCCTTTTTGTCAATTGTGTCATTGAGGATAGGATATCATTTACATCATCTTCTGTAAGGAATCCCTTGACTGTATCACCTGGAGCGGTAATACCGGGTAGTTCTGTCATTTGTTTATCTAAAAATACTGCAATTTCATATAGTCCTTTACTGCCACCATATGAGAAATCACTTTTTACAATACTCAGCTCGTAATGGGGTCCAAACTTTACTAAGGCCTGAACTCCATTAGGAACTGTAGTTTGTACCATATTAATATCTTTTAGTTTCATTTGCGTCTCTTCTGTATAATTTATATGTACATAGTACGATAATGTTACCAACTTGTCAATATCTTTTTGGTACTTTTTTTACTTTAATGATCTAAGGATTTAACTTGTTTTTCAA